>Ga0302250_1000163_pt1 | contig 89273 bp, 85 predicted proteins | sample AAG_RA_Asp_MG_FD_193536 | JGI IMG/M metagenome (GOLD analysis project Ga0302250, IMG submission 193536) | Enriched activated sludge microbial communities from anaerobic digester in WTTP, New Holstein, Wisconsin, United States - AAG_RA_Asp | ecosystem: Engineered > Bioreactor > Anaerobic >... | reverse complement strand
GCACTCAACCACATAGAGGTACTGCCGAGAGTGAATCGTAGCTACTTTCCTAGACAGATCTGAACGTCTGAGCAGCAACGTAAACCTGCCGCACGCTGCATGGAGGTTGAGCGACAACTTTGGCCGATGAGCGGTGATCGGTCACTGCTACCGTTGTGGGTGACGAGGATGTAGAACCGGTGTCACTCACCATCCATGGTGTATTTCCTCGAAAATATGTTGCGATTCTGGCAAGTGACTCAGGCGCGGGCCTGAGCCACGCCCTACTTCATCTCTCGCAAGGCGATGAGGTGCTCGACGCGGATATCCACGTGGCCGATCGTGACCCACCGGAGATCCAGTGCCGCCCTCCCCTGCAATTCGCAAACACCGTGCTCAATCGGCGACGGCGTCAGTCCGAGCCGCCGCGCTGCTTCACAGCCTTGGGCATCGAGAATCAGGTGGCGTTGATTCGGTGGCGGGATATCCACCACCATCACCATGGCCACGGTCAGACACGCCACCAAAAGAAGGCCAATTCCCATCAGGCCATGTCGTGTACGGGTATCCATCGTTATTTCTCCTTGGAACAGTCGAGTATCGAGTCAAAGAATTTCGTTTGCCCGGTTCGCTCCCTTCGCAGGGCAAGGTAATCACCGAAGGTTCGGATTCTTCGGCTGGCGGCATCACCGTCCGCCGTGGATCCGGTGCGCCGGCGCAGACGATCGATCCGCCAGGTCCGTTCATCCGGCAGCCGTGTCCAGACAAGATGGGCATTTTCGATTTGCACGAGCAGAACGTCTCCAGCTCGCCAACCCGCGTATTTGAGGAAGCGGGGAGGCAGTCGGAGAAGCCGTCCGGGTTTCAGGCGGACCGTGGTCCGGGTGGGAGGGCAGCGATGGGGCTTCATGGGCGTCCGCTCCTTCACCCACGTCGCCCGCTCTGGGCGACGAGTCGCCACACGACGCGCAGCGCGGCGAAATGGTCCACCCATGACTCCCGAAATGCGGCTTTGAATGTAGGAAATAGCCCTTCCGCTTCGGGGAGACCGGTGGGGTTGAGGCGCTGCCATTCGGTGCGGCAGCCTAGCATGAACGTCGGTTGAGTCATGAAAATCTCCGTGTTTCTGGGGGCGGCACCGTCAACGTCGTGTCGACGGCACCGTGAGCGTTGATCAGTGTAGGGACTGCGGGGCGCACGCCATGAGCCTGTCGGCCTGACGCAGCCGTTCGGGGCTGTCGACGAAGCCGCGGGCGACATTCAGGATGGCGGTTTCGATCGCCTGCGGGGATTCCGGTGGTCGGCGAAGGGACACCAGGACGTGGATCAGAAGGAGGTACACGGCGTCCGGTACGATGGCCTTGGTTCGGGCGACGGCCAGCCATTCGAGGATGGTGTTCTGGTAACCGATCCAGCGCCCCCGCTCGCTCAGGGTCAGGCCACGGCCATCCGGGGCCAGACGGAAATCATCCGCCTTGCCGGCATCGTGCAACAGGGCGGCGGCGATAAGCACGCCGCGCGCGACATTGGGCAAGCCGTTGGCCAGTAACAGCGCTTCTTCGGCGAGCGCGACGGCGTGGCGGAAGTTGCCGCCGGGCGTGGCCGGATAATCGGCGGTCGAGACCGGTCCGGTGACGTTGCGGTAGAAACGCGCGCCGTCCCAGAGCACGGCATTCACCAGATGCTGCAGGGGGCGTTCCATCTGCTCCCAGAGCGCCGTGGCGCGCTGCGCGATCGTACGGTCGTCAAGCCATGACGGAGGCACCAGTGCGAACGGATTAACCGCGGCCACCGGTTGGTCGACGCGAGTGATACGCAGCACCGGAAGCACCTCGGGACGGAGCGCCCTCGCCCGCCCTTCCCGGACGGTGACGATGTCGCCCCGGCGCAGGCGGCTGTCGACGGTCGGCGAGGTCCAGGCGATGCGCAGGGCTTCTCCCGCGTGATAGAGGGTGGCTTCGTTGTAGACGCCCCGCCCGCTCTTGCCAGGGAGACGCATCAGGCTGGTCAGACGGTAATGGGCGTGAACCACGGTCGGCGTGATGGTTGCCGTCAGGCTCGCGAATTGAGTGTTCATGCCCGTTCCCCCTTCGCTTGGGTGGCGGTGCTGTTATCCGGGACAACGACCTGACGGCCGCTGTCGCCGATCGCCGAGGTAAGCAGGCGTTCGAAGGCCGAGCCGTCGCGCCGGGTGAGATTGGGGACGTAGCGGCTATATACCCGGAAGAGCATCTCCGTCGTCGTATGGCCCAGTTGCCGAGCAATCCATTCCGGGGATTCACCGCTGGCCAGCCACAGGGTGGCGGCGGTATGGCGACTCTGATAGGGACGGCGAACCTTGAGTCCAAGGTGGCGAAGCAGGGGCTGCCAGACGCGCTTGGTGACGTTGCGGTAATCGAGCGTATGGCCTTCGCGGTTGCAGAAGACGAATTTGGAGAGGTGGCGAGTGCCCTGCTCCTGTTCCTTCAGGGCGTCATAGACGACCTGGCTCATCTGGATGTCGCGCTGGCTGCCGTCGGTCTTGGTGTATTCCTCTTCGCCACCGACGATGGTTTCTCGGATGAGGATCAGGCGGCGTTCGAAGTCGACATATTTCCATTGCAGGCCGTCGATCTCGCCGGTGCGCATCCCGGTGAAGAAGCGAACGGTAAAATAGTTTCGGAAATCGGCGCGGACGGTATCGATCATCCGTTTGACTTCGTCCAGGGTGAAGGGCTCGACGTCGACCCGTTTGACCCGGAGTTGTTTGATGTTCTGGAAAGGCGTGCGAAAATCGAATCGGTCGGCCGCTTCATTGAGGATTTGCCGCAGCGGGTTCAATATCTTATTGATCCGCGGGTTGGACAACACACTGGTCTTGCCCCGTGCCTGAACTTTGGCGAGATCTGCACGGAACGAGAGTATGTCTGCCTTGGTGATTCTGCCGACCTCCTGTTCCCCGAAACGAGGACAAAGCCGCTTGTCGATCACCTCGCGCACGGTCTTCTTGTGCGACGCGCGCCACTCAATCGATTTCTCTGAAAACCAGGTTTCGGCGAAGTCTTTGAACAGCGGGCTGGATTTACCGGACGGCTCAGTTACCGGCGATGACGGGGCGAGGCTGCCCGACTGTTCCACGCCAGCGGCGAGCGCATCGAACTTGGCTGCGCTTTTACTGTTGGGGAAGAACAGGCGGTAGTTGAAGGTGCCGAGCAAAATTGCTGATTCAATGTTATCCATCAGCTTCAGCATCTTTTTTCGGTTACTTGGAGTATCGGGCAATACCGTGTACTCACGACAGCGAACGCCTTTAAACCGAAAGTCAAAGAATAGGTTTTGCGTCTGATTATGTTTGCGAATACTACCCATGGCACATTCCTCCATTAGCCATGGGGATTGAGAAGACCTGCAATTTTGCAGCCCCCATATCCTCTTCGATCTTCTCCCAGATATAGAGAATCTTGCGCCCACCAAAAGGACGTATATAGTGAGTTCCTTCAATGAGAACGCTATCCTTTAAGCGTTCTCGGATGGTGCGGGCATCGTATTTAATTCGAGACGAAAGCTCGTCGGTTGTAAGATAAGTTGCGCTCATCGACAATCTCCAATGAAGTTAATGGGCTTTGTATGAAGCATATATGCATCACACAAAGCCCATTGTAGGCATTGAATGCAGCTTGTCAACTATTTTTGATATATTTACGCATCACTTGCACAACAAAGGTGTCGTGATGCTTCGATTCCGATTGAAAGAACTGATAGCTGAAAAAGAGTTCCGAGAGAACCGCGTTGTAACTCTCGTAGAAATCGCCGACGGCACAGGCATCCATCGGATGACGCTCTCCAAGTTGGCCAACCATCGCGGATACAACCCAACAGCAGATGTGCTAGATCGCCTGTGTAGCTATTTTGGTTGCCGAATTGAGCAACTGGTTGAACACATACCAGACTCCTCAACCTATGACCCGAGAGGCTCAAACACCTCAACAACCGGATCCTTGTAAGGAACTTGGGCAAAGAAAGCAGTAGTCGTTGTGGGAACTGTTCGTTAATTGGTTCAAGCCGAAAGGCCAACGATGGGCCAGATCTGGGCCAAGGGTGGGCCAAACGCAGAATCCACCAAATTTCAACTCGAATCGCGTAGACAACAAAAAACCCGCAGAGCCTTGCGCTGTGCGGGTTTCCGTCGATCTCGAACTGGTGGGCGGTACTGGGATCGAACCAGTGACCCCTGCCGTGTGAAGGCAGTGCTCTACCGCTGAGCTAACCGCCCAATCGAGGCGCGAGATTTAACCATAAGCCCGGCGCGCGGTCAAATGGTTTTCCATCCTGAACGAAACAAATCGTTACAAACATCATCGACGCAGCGCTGCCAACGCACCGGGATCGGATCAAAATACGGGACTCGCCGGGCGAACCGGCTTTTCGGAAACAGCGTTTTCCTTCGAGCTTGCACAGGGGTTTCAGATGAAAAAAACACTATCCGTTGCCATGGTTTTTCTCCTCGGCATCGGGGCCATCGGCGATGCGCTCGCCGACCGGGTTCATTATCGCAGCCGCGTCGGAGTCGGCGTCGTTATCGGGCCGTACTGGGGGCCGTGGTATTACCCGCCCCATCCTTACTACTATCCGCCGTACTATCCTCCGGTTGTGATCGAACAACCGGCCCCGCCGGTGTACATAGAGCAGCAACCCATGGAAACGGCGACGCCTTCCGGCTATTGGTACTACTGTCAGTCGCCCGAAGGCTACTATCCCGACGTGCGCGAATGCCCTGGCGGCTGGCTGAAGGTTTTGCCACGGCCACAATCAGGCAGGTAATCCGGAGAACGACCATGAAAAAGATCCATGCCACATTCGGTGCGGTTGCCATCCTCGTCCTCGGAGGCTGCACCAGCATACCGACCGGCCCGAGCAAACTGGCCCTGCCCGGCACGGGCAAGACTTTCGAGCAGTTCCGCTTTGACGACGCCGAATGCCAGCGCTATGCGTTCCAGCAAATCGGCGGCACGACAGCGGAAAAGGCCGCCAGCGATGCGACAGTTCGCAGCGCGGCGCTCGGAACCGCGGTCGGCGCGGTGGCCGGCGCGGCGATCGGCGGCAAAAGTGGCGCCGGTGTCGGCGCGGGCACCGGCCTGCTGTTCGGCACTGTCGCCGGTTCGGAAACGGGACAACGCTCGGCCTATGGCACACAGCGCCAGTACGATAATGCGTATATCCAGTGCATGTACGCGCGCGGCCACAAGGTTCCGGTATCTGCCGACATGGCGCGAACGCTGCAACAGGCGCCCGCGACCTATTCGTCGCCGCAGACGACGGGCGGCAGGACCATTCCCGCGCCGCCGCCCGGCAATCCGCCACCGCCTCCGCCGGGCTATTGATCCCCGATCCGCCGAATGCGCCCCGGGGAGGCCATTCCGCAGACCCCGCGCCTCGTGCGTGAGCGAACATCCCTTACAATACGGCCTTTCGCTTTTCGGCCCGTAATCATGATTCGCACCCGTTTCGCCCCATCCCCGACCGGTTTCCTGCATATCGGCGGCGCGCGCACCGCGCTGTTTTCCTGGGCGTTCGCCCGCCACCACCAAGGCCAGTTCGTCCTGCGCATCGAGGACACCGACGTCGCCCGTTCAACCCCCGCGGCGGTGCAGGCGATTCTCGACGGCATGGAGTGGCTGGGACTCGCGCACGACGAGGGACCGTTCTATCAGATGCAGCGCATGGATCGCTACAAGGAAGTGATCCGGCAGATGCTCGCCGATGGCCATGCGTATTACTGCTACACGACGCCGGAAGAACTCGACGCGATGCGCGAGGAACAACGCGCCAAGGGGCTGAAGCCGCGTTACGACGGCACCTGGCGCCCGGAACCGGGCAAGACGCTGCCCACCCCGCCCGCAGGCGTTCTTCCGGTCATCCGGTTCAAGAACCCGACCGACGGTGTCGTCGCCTGGGACGACCTGGTCAAGGGGCGCATCGAAATCGCCAACGCCGAGATGGACGACCTGATCATCGCCCGCCAGGACGGCACGCCGACGTACAATTTCTGCGTCGTCGTCGATGACTGGGACATGCAGATTACCCACGTCATCCGCGGCGACGACCACGTCAACAACACGCCGCGCCAGATCAACATCCTGAAGGCGCTCGGCGCCGAGGTGCCGCTCTACGCGCACCTGTCGATGATTCTCGGCGACGACGGACAGAAGCTCTCCAAGCGCCACGGCGCAGTCAGCGTCATGCAATACCATGAGGACGGCTACCTGCCGGAGGCGGTGCTCAACTATCTCGCTCGTCTCGGCTGGTCGCACGGCGATGACGAAGTGTTCTCAATGGATCAGTTCTGCGCCTGGTTCGACCTCGACCACATCACTCCCTCGGCCGCACAGTTCAACACCGAGAAGCTGAACTGGCTCAACGCCCACTACCTGAAGCTCGCTGACAACGCGCGCCTGGCCTCACTGGTCAGGCCGCGACTGGAAACGCGCGGGGTCGTCGTCACCGAAACACCGTCGCTCGAAGCGATCATCGGCCTTTACAAGGAGCGCGTCACCAACTTGAATGAACTGGCCGACGCAGCCGAGGTGTTCTACATCGAGTTGACGCCGAACGCCGAACTGCTGGCGCAACATCTGGCTGCTGAGGCAAAACCGGCGCTGGTGGATTTCATCGCCGGTATCAGGGACGTTGCCTGGGAAGCCCCGGCGATCGGCGCCCTGATCAAGACTTGCATCGGCGCGCACGGCCTGAAGATGCCGAAACTGGCGATGCCGTTGCGCGTGCTGCTCACCGGGCAGGCGCAAACCCCGTCGGTCGACGCGGTCGTCGCGCTGTTCCCGCGCGAACAGGTGCTCAAGCGTCTGGCGGCTGCCGTATAGTTTTCCTATACCCGAACAAAAGCCGGAGCGCCCTCACAGGCGTTCCGGCTTTTTTCCGAGCGGGTGTCCGGCTCAGCGACTGGCGCGAATCAACTCGGCAAGGCGCTTGACGCCCTCCTCGATGCGCGGTGGCGGCACCGTCACGAAAGCCAGGCGCAGCGATTCGATCGACGGATTCTCGGCAAAAAACGGCATGCCGGGAACGAAAGCGACATTGTTTTCCACGGCCTTGGTGAGCAAGGCCGTAGCATCCATGCCCTTCGGCAGTTCCGCCCAGAGGAACATCCCGCCCTTCGGCGCATTCCAGCGCACGCCTTCGGGCATTTGCCGCGACAGGGCGGACAACATCGCCTGGCACTGGTCGCTGTAGAGCTTGCGGATCGTCGGGATGTGCAAATCGAGGAAACCGTCCTTGACCACCTCGTACGCCGCCATCTGCGACAGCGTCGACGTATGCAGATCGGTCGCCTGCTTGGCCTGAACGAGCTTGGCGCGCAGCGCTTCTGGCGCGATCACATAGCCCAGGCGGATGCCGGGGGCAAGCACCTTGGAGAACGAACCCATATACACGGTGCGTTCCGGAGCCAGCGAGCGGATCGACGGCGGCGTGTCGCCCGCGTAGGACAGTTCGCCGTACGGATCGTCTTCGAGGATGAGCAGATCGAGTTCGCGCGCCTTTTGGGCAAGCTGATAGCGACGTTCCTCGGCCAGCAGGCGCCCGGTGGGGTTCTGGAAATTCGGCAGGCAGTAGAGGAATTTCGCCCCGCGCAGCGATTCGCCCATGGCCTCCGGGATCACGCCGTCGTCGTCGGACGGAATGGAAACGTACTTCGGCTCGAACAGCGAAAATGCCTGCAACGCGCCAAGATAGGTTGGCGTCTCAACCAGAACTCTGTCGCCCGGATCGATCAACACCTTGGCGAGAAGGTCGAGCCCTTGCTGCGAGCCTGAGACCATCAGCACCTGATCGGGATGCACCGGCGCGTCCGGCGTGCTGTTGCGCTTGGCGATCCATTCGCGCAGCGGCGCGAAGCCTTCTGTCGTGCTGTATTGCAACGCTTCCCGGCCGCTTGTCGTCAGCACCCGTTCCATGGCAGCCAGCGTTTCCTTGACCGGGAATGTCTCAGGGGCAGGAAGCCCACCCGCAAAGGAAATCACTTCGGGGCGCTCGGTCACCTTGAGGATTTCGCGAATTGCCGAACTCTGGATTGCCTTCGCCCGGGAGGAGAAAATCGAGTCGAAATCTGGGGATACGATGCGTTCCACCGGTTTCTGCAGGGTACTGGTTTTCATGAGGGTCGATCGCCGAAAGGGCCGGACACAGCGATTGTTCCGGCCAGAATTGAGCAAGCGGCCAGTTTACGCCTTTTTCCTCCGATCGTAAAAAGGAAGGACGATCAATCAATGCCTTCCGGAGCGGAGGTCGCCTTGCCGGCGGGAGGCTCGGCGACCGGCGACGCCGGCATCCCCCACGGCCGGCCACAGCCGATGCAACAGTTGGTGTCCGGGTTCACGCGGCAGATCCCGGCACAGACATAGAACGGTTCTGGCGTCGAAGTCGTCTCGTTCATAAAAATACGCGCTCCCGCCGCCTGACTTCATCAAGGATCGCCCGCTTCCGCGCAACCGACGCCGACCCCCAGGCAGTGATTTCATCGAGCGTGCGCAGGCAACCGCAACACAGGCCGCTGCGCTCGTCGAGACGGCAGAGGTTGACGCACGGCGAGTCGACAACGTCGGAATCAGGCAGAGACGGAACAGACGGCGGCATTCGAACGGGCGAAGAGTCAAGGCAATGTGAGTCGGAACGACTTCCGCGACAAAAGTTCGCATCGGTTTCAAACAAGGCACAAAAGGACTTTATTTTCCAACCCCGCTGTGTCATCGTACGTCTGATGACAATATTGGACTCGTGACGACATGCCCCGATCGCTGAACGGCTTCCTGAGCCTCGACGATTTCGAGAAAGCCGCCTGCCGCAAGCTGCCCCGCCCGTTGTTCGGCTACGTTGAAGGGGCCACCGAGAACAACCTGAGCCTGCGCGACAACCGCCAGGTCTTCGAGGAGATCCTCTTCCGCCCGCGCGTTCTGGTCGACGTCTCCGCCCGCGAACAGTCGGTTGAACTGTTCGGCACCCGCCACGCCGCGCCCTTCGGCATCGCACCGATGGGCATCTGCTCGTTGACCGGCTACCGCGGCGATCTCGCGTTAGCCTGCGCCGCGCAGAAGGCCGGCATCCCGATGGTACTCAGCAGTTCGGCGCTGATCCGCATGGAAGAAGTCGTCGAACAGGCGCCGGGCACCTGGTTCCAGCTCTACGTGCCGCGCCACGAGGCAGCGGTCGATGCTCTCGTCGACCGCGTCGCGCGCGCCGGCATCGAGGTGCTGGTGGTGACGGTCGATTCGGCCGTAGTCCCCAACCGCGAGAACAACGTGCGCAACCGCTTCAAGACGCCGCTGGAACCGAACCTGCGCCTGGCGTGGGACGGCATCACCCATCCGCGCTGGTCGCTCGGAACGTTCCTTCGTACCATCGTCCGGCACGGCATCCCGCATTTCGAGAACAACACGGCGGAGCGCGGTACCTCGCTGATCGCGAAAAACGTCGAACGCGATTTCAGCGGACGCGAATACCTCGACTGGAACGCCATCCGGCGCATGCGCCAGCGCTGGAAAGGCGTGCTGGTGCTCAAGGGCATCCTGCACCCCGACGACGCGCGGCGCGCCGGCGAGATCGGCATCGACGGTCTGATCGTTTCCAACCACGGTGGCCGCCAGCTCGACGGTTCTCTGTCGCCGATGCGCGCGCTGCCGGCGATCGTCGAGGCGGCGGGAAAACAGACGGTGATGATCGACAGCGGTTTCCGACGCGGTACCGACATCATAAAGGCGCTGGCGCTCGGGGCGCGCTTCGTCTTCGTCGGCCGCCCGTTCAACTACGCGGCCGCCATCGCCGGCGAGGCCGGGGTTGCGCATGCCATCAAGGTCCTGAGCGAGGAAATCCGCGCCGACATGGGCCTGCTCGGCATCAACCGCCTCGCTGAACTCACCACCGACCATCTGCATCGCTGACCGGAGTCCGCCCGCCATGGAAAAACGTCCTCTCCTGCAAATCGGCAACCTGCTACCCGCTCTGGAAGAAGGGCTGCGCGAACGCTACGCCGTCACCCGTCTCGAAAACACCGCCGATCCGGTGGTTTTTCTGAACGCGCATGGCGGCGAGTTCGTCGGCGTGGCCACTTCCGCCCTCGTCGGCATCTCGGCCGAACAGATCGCGGCGATGCCGAATTTGCAGGTCATCTCGTGCTTCGGCGTCGGCGTCGACAAGATCGCCATGTCGGCGGCACGCGCACGCAACATCCCGGTCGGCTACACCCCCGACATCCTCAACGACTGCGTCGCCGACACGGCCTTCGCGCTGATCCTCGATGTCGCCCGGGCAACTCCGGAAGCCGACCGCTATGTGCGTTCCGGCCTGTGGGCCGAGCGCGGCCCGAACAGCTTCCACCTCGGACGCAAGGTCAGCGGCGCGCGGCTCGGCATCGTCGGCCTGGGCCGCATCGGCAGGACCATCGCCCGCCGCGCGCTCGGCTTCGACATGGACATCCGTTACCACGCGCGTCACTCGGTGCCGGACACACCATGGGACTACGAGCCATCGTTGCCGGATTTGGCGCGCTGGGCGGATTTCCTGGTGGTCATTACCGCCGGCGGCCCGGGCACGCGCCACCTGATCAACGACGAGGTACTCGACGCGCTCGGTCCGCGCAGCTTCCTGATCAACGTTTCCCGCGGCTCCGTAGTCGACGAGCAGGCGCTGATCCGCGCGTTGATCGAAAAACGCATCGGCGGAGCCGGGCTGGATGTCTTCGAGAACGAACCGTTCGTTCCCGAAACCCTGCTCGCCCTGGACAACGTCGTCCTGCTGCCGCACATCGCCAGCGCGACCGAAGAGACGCGCCTCGCCATGGCCCGGCGGGTCATCGACAACCTCGACCTTTTTTTCGCCGAAGGGCGTCTGCTGTCAGAGGCGACCTGAGGTTCCGTCGCGCTAGAATGAGGGCTCCGCTTCGAGAGCCCAAGCCATGCAGCCCATGCCGCTTTACACCACCGAGGCCATCCGCCGGATCGAAACCGCCTTCTCCGAACTTCCGCTGATGCAACGCGCGGGCCGTGCCGCTGCCGATCTCGCCATGGCCATCTGTGCCGACCGCAGCCAGCCAGCGTTGATCCTCGCCGGCCCCGGCAACAACGGGGGCGATGCCTTCGAAGTCGCCCGCCTGCTGAACGAACGCATTTTTGAAACGTGCGTGGTTTTCCCGGGCGACGTAACCCGTCTGCCGCATGATGCAGCCGCCGCCTATCGCCGCTTTGCCGCAGCCGGCGGCACGACACGCAGCGACATCCCGGCCGCCCGGCGCTGGTCGCTGATCATCGACGGCCTTTTCGGCATCGGACTCACCCGCGACATCGCCGGTGCATACGCTGAAATGATCGTCCAGGCCAACGCGATCACCGAACGCGACAATTGTCCGCTGCTCGCCCTCGACTGCCCGAGTGGGCTCGATGCGGACACCGGATGCCTGCACGGCGCGACCATCCGCGCCAGCCACACGATCACCTTCATCGCCGCCAAGCCCGGCTTGTTCACCGCCGACGGTCCCGATTACTGCGGCAAGCTCAGCGTCGCCGCACTCGACCTCGATCCAGAGAGCTTCGGCGCGCCGCCCGGCCGGACGATCACGCCACACCTGTTTGCCAATCTGCTGCAGCCCCGCCGTCGCAATTCACACAAGGGCAGCTTCGGCAACGTCGGCATCCTCGGCGGCTCGGCGGGAATGGTCGGTGCCGCGATTCTCGCCGCGCGCGCCGCGCTGCGCCTCGGCGGCGGACGCATCTATCTCGGACTGATCGACGAGCACGCGCTGGCCATCGACCCACTGCAGCCGGAATTGATGATCCGCCGCCCCGACAGGCTGCTGGCTACCGACCTGACGGCATTGGCCTGCGGGCCGGGCATGGGCAACAACGGCGAAGTGATCGCACTGCTGGAAACCGCCTGCCGCCTGGACATCCCGCTGCTTCTCGACGCCGACGCACTGAACCGCCTCGCCGAAAATCCCGAACTCCACGTCGCCGTCACCGCGCGCCACGCGCCGACGCTGCTCACTCCGCACCCGGCGGAAGCCGCTCGCCTGCTCGATTGCTCGACCGGAGAGATCCAGAATGACCGCATCGGCGCCGCCAGCCGACTCGCCGCGCGTTTCAAGGCCTGCGTCGCGCTGAAAGGCTGCGGCACCATAGTCGCGATGCCCGAGGGCGACTGGTTCGTCAACACCTCCGGCAATCCGGGACTGGCGACGGCCGGCAGCGGCGATGTGCTCACAGGCATCCTGGCCGCCCTGCTCGCCCAGGGAAGTTCCGCACGAGAAGCGCTGCTGGCGGCCGTACACGTTCACGGCGCGGCAGCCGACCGACTTGTCGCCGCCGGCACCGGACCGGTCGGCCTGGCTGCCGGTGAATTGGTCGACGCAGCGCGCGCCTGTCTTAACCACTGGATCTGGTCGCGGTAAAGTTAAAAGCAGTGGCGATTCACCCGGACGCGGCGGGATAAAAACGGCTTGATTCTTGCTTTCATCAAACTGCAATAAGCAACCGACAAAAACAAACGGGAGTAAAAATGAGCAAACCGCGAAAGCCGGACACCAACACACTTGTCAGATTGATTCTCGCGCTTGCAGCCACCTTGCTCGCGCCCCCAACGCAGGCCGCAGGAACGCTCGACAAGGTTGCGCAGAGCGGCACGATCACACTCGGCTACCGCCATGCCGCCCCGCCTTTCTCCTATGTCGACGACAAGGAGCAGCCGATCGGGTATTCAATCGATATCTGCGCCAGGATAGTCGATGCGGTCAGACGCGAACTCAAGCGGCCTGACATCACGGTGAAATACGTTCCCGTATCGACGGCAAACCGCATTCCCGCCCTGCTCTCGGGAGAAATCGACCTGGAGTGCGCTACCACGACGAATACTGCCGAGCGGCGCAAAGAGGTCGCCTTTACCATCCCGACCTTCATCGCGGCCATGCGCGTGATGGCCAAGGAGACGAGTGGCATCTCGTCGATTCACGACCTGGCCGGGAAATCGGTGGTCACCACGCAGGGCACAACCGGCGAACGGTTGCTGGGCGACTACAACAAAAACCACGCCTTGAAAGCAACCCAGATTCCCGGCAAGAGCGACAACGAATCGTTTGCCTTGCTCGAAGCAGGAAAGGCCGTCGCATTTCTCACGGACGACGTGATCCTCTACAGTCAGCGCGCAACATCGAAAACCCCCGAAGCCTATGCGATCTCGCGCGATCCATTGACCATCGAACCCCTGGCGATCATGCTGCGCAAGGACGATCCGGGATTCAAGAAAATGGTCGACAGGGAGGTCTCCCGGATAATCACCCGGGGCGAAATCCAGGGGCTGTACAGGAAGTGGTTCGAGAGTCCGATTCCCCCTCACCAGCACAACCTGAAAATGCCGATGAGCTACATGCTGCGCGACTCGTTCAAGGCCCCGACCGACTGGGTGCCCAACTGAGCTGGCGTCCGTCGCCAGGTCGTATAAAACCGTTATCGCCAAGAACCAAGAACAGGAGCATGCCATGTCGTTGAAACAACGTTTGCTGGTCTTCGTGGCCGTGATGCTGGCGTCCGTCATCGCAGGATTGTCGGGCATCGCCTACTGGCAGATGCAAGCCGAAATCATCAACGGGGTCAACAAGGAAATCGAGGCCTCGGTGAAAGGCAACCGCGAAGCACTGGCCCGATGGATGGCACAACGCTTCAACGCCATCGAGGCAACGGCGTCCCGCCTCTCGGAGGTCGATGAGCCGATCCCGTTCCTGATCGCCGGCAAGGAAGCCGGACGCTTCGACCAGACATTCGCTGGTTATGCCGACAAGCGGATGATCTACCACCTGCAGGACAAGAAGGCTGCCGACGGCTACGACCCGACGGCCCGCCCGTGGTACAAACTGGCCACCGAAAGGAGAGCCACGGTAGCCACGGCTCCCTACATCTTCGCCAGCACCAGGAAGCCCGGCATCACCGTCGCGCGTCCGTTCGAACGCAACGGGCAGGCCGGCGTGGCAGGCGGCGACATTTCACTGGAAGAGATCATCGCCCTCGTCAACTCGATCGAACTGCGCGGCAACGGGTACGCGTTCCTGGCCACCCGCGACGGCAAGATCGTCGCCCACGCGAAACCCGATACGGCGCTGAAGCCGGTCGGCGAGGTCATTGCCGGCTTCGACACATCCTTGCTGCAGATCGAGGGCGAGCGCATCGTGCAACGCGAACTGATGCTCGACGGCGCCGCCAAGTACGTTGCCATTTCATCCGTTCCGGGCGCGGAATGGGTACTCTGCGCCGTCGTGGACAAGACGGCCATCCTCTCCCCGCTCCGCGCATTGCTCGGGGTACTGGCGCTGGCCGGACTGATCATCGCCGCGCTGGGCGCCATGTTCGCCAGCATTGCCCTGACGCGGCTGCTCAAGGGCTTGTTCGGGCTGCGCGACGCACTGGCCGAAATCTCCACCGGCCAGGGCGATCTGACCCGCAAGCTGCCCGTCACCGCCAACGACGAGATCGGCCATACCGCCACGGCCTTCAACCGCTTCATCGAGAGCCTGCGCAACATGTTCATCGACGTGCGCGACAAGGTCGATTCGCTGTTCCAGGGCATCGACTCGCTGAACAGCGTCACGCGCTCGATGGCCGAGGAATCGAGGCGCCAGGCCGAAACCCTGAGTTCCACGGCGGCGACGATCGAACAGATCACGGTCAGCATCAACCACATCGCCGACAACGCCCGGCAGGCGGAACAAACCGCGACGCGCACCGGAGAGGTGTCGACACACTCCGTCAGCGCAGTCAACGACCTGGCCCGAGGCATCGAGAAGATCTCTGACGAGGTTGGACGCCTCGCCGGTACGCTCGGCTCTCTCGGCGATCGTTCGAAGGAAATGAACGCGATCATCGGTGCCATCCGCGAGATCGCCGACCAGACCAACCTGCTCGCGCTCAATGCCGCCATCGAAGCCGCCCGCGCCGGCGAATCCGGGCGCGGGTTCGCCGTCGTCGCCGACGAAGTCCGCAAGCTCGCCGAGCGTACCGCCAAAGCCACTGTGGAAATCGGCCGGCTGATCGACTCGACCCACGGCGACATCCAGTCGGCACTATCGGACATGGACGAAACCCAGCGTTCGGTCGCCGCCGGCCTGACCGCATCGCAGGCCGTTGCGAGCGAGATCGCCGGCATCCAGGGGGAAATCGCCGAGGTCGTCGGATCGATCCGCGACATCGCCGACGCCACGCGCGAGCAGTCGGTCGCCACCAACGAAATGGCGCGCTCGGCCGAAGAGGTCAACCGCATGACGGCCGAAACCGACGTTGCCGTGCAGAGCGCAACGGCAACAGTGGCCAACCTGCGCACCTTGTCGACCGGCTTGCATGAACTGGTCAGCCACTTCCGCATCTGAACGGATTCTGGACACACGCTCAGGCGCGAAGCGAAAACATCTTCAGGGACAAGCTGGCGAAGGGGCCGAACGCACGGATTTCCGAACGCAAACCGCCCCCACCGCCCGCCTTTCCGAACGACAGGCCATGAGACACACTGATGGGCAGTCGATTCGAGGCGTGCAACAGGCTGGCATATTCTGTGCAGGCAACTACTCACGTTGCCGGTGTACGGAGCGATGTGTTCCCCTCCAGCCACCGCGACGCAATCAATCAATCGAAGAAAGGAAATCCTTCATGGGAAAGCAATCGTTCAAACATTGGATCGGCACTCTGGCCGCCGCAATACTGCTGGCCGGATCGGCGTTCGCGCAGCAAAAACCTAACGTCGTCATACTCGCAACAGGTGGAACAATTGCCGGCGCCGGCGCCGACGTATCCAACAGCGCCACCTACCAAGCCGCAAAAGTCCCCGTTGACAAGCTGATCGCCGGGATTCCGCAACTGGCCAACGTCGCCAACGTTCGCGGCGAGCAGGTCTTCCAACTCGGCTCGCAGAACATTCGCAACGACAACCTGATGACCCTCGGCAAGCGCGTTTCGGCACTGGTCAAGCAGAACGACGTCGACGGCATCGTCATCACCCACGGCACCGACACCACGGAGGAAACCGCCTACTTCCTGAACCTCGTCGTCAAGACCGACAAACCGATCGTCGTCGTTGCATCGATGCGGCCGGGCACCGCCATGTCGGCCGACGGCATGCTCAATCTCTACAATGCGGTTACCGTCGCAGGTAGCCAGGACGCACGCGGCAAAGGCACGCTGGTGGTCCTGAACGACACGATCCACAGCGGACGCGACGTGAGCAAGATGATCAACATCCGCCCGGAAGCGTTCCAGAGCCCCTGGGGCCCGCTGGGCATGATCGTCGAAGGCAAGAACTACTGGTTCCGCAAGCTCGACAAGCGCCACACGACGAACTCCGAGTTCGACATCGACAAGATCGACAACCTGCCGCTGGTTGAAATCGCCTATGCCGGCGGAAACGTGAACGACACCGCCTACCGTGCCTTCGCCAACGCCGGCGCAAAAGCGATCATCCACGCAGGGCCGGGCAACGGTTCGGTCGCCGACCCGCTCGTCCCGGTATTGCAGGATCTGCGCAGCAATGGCCTGCAGATCATCCGCTCGTCGCACGTAAATGCCGGCGGCTTCGTCCTGCGTAACGCCGAACAGCCGGACGACAAATACGACTGGCTCGTCGCGCACGATCTGAACCCGCAAAAGGCGCGCATCCTCGCATCCGTCGCACTCACCACCACCAGCGACACCAAGGAACTGCAACGCATTTTCTGGGAATACTGATCCTGCGAAGTGAGATAGTCAGCCACGCAAAAAACGGGAGGCATTCGTGCCTCCCGTTTTTTTACCCCCTCCCCGCGCGATCAAGCCGCTGCGGTTTTCAACCCGAGATCCAGCTGGCGCGAATCGCCGCCGTCGACATCCGTCGTGGCAACCTTGCCCTCGCGCGCCCGTTCGATGGCATCGAGATACTCCGGCGTCACGTCGCCAGTCACATACTGGCCGTTAAAACACGAGCAGTCGAACTGCGCCAGCCCCGGCTTGAGCGCACTGATCGACTCCTTGAGCGCTTCAAGATCCTGATATACCAGCGCATCGGCGCCGATTTCCTGTGCGATCTCGCTCTCCGAGCGACCGGTAGCGATCAGTTCGCTGCGCGTCGGCATATCGATGCCGTAAACATTGGGAAAACGGACCGGCGGCGCGGCCGAAGCGAAATAGACCTTGAGCGCCCCGGCGGCACGCGCCATTTCGACGATTTCATGGCTCGTGGTACCGCGCACGATGGAATCATCAACCAGCAGGACGCGCTTGCCCTTGAACTCCTGGCCAACGGTATTGAGCTTCTGGCGCACCGACTTCTTGCGGATTGCCTGCCCGGGCATGATGAAGGTACGCCCGATGTAGCGGTTCTTCACGAACCCCTCGCGATAGGGAATGCCGAGACGTTGCGCCAGTTGCATCGCCGCGGGGCGGCTTGAATCGGGAATCGGAATGACCACGTCGATGTCGTTTGGCAGATCCTTCGCCACCTTGTCGGCGAGATACTCGCCCATGCGCAACCGCGTCTCGTAGACCGACACGCCGTCGATCACCGAGTCGGGACGGGCCAGGTAGACGTACTCGAAGATGCAGGGCGAGAGCACCGGGTTCTCGGCACACTGACGGAAATGCAACTGGTGCGACATATCCACGAACAGCGCCTCACCGGGCGCAACGTCACGTAGCACCTGGAACCCCAGCGTATCAAGTGCCACCGACTCGGAGGCCACGAGATATTCCGGTCCTTGCGGCGTCTGGTTGACGCCGACGACCAGCGGCCGGATGCCGAACGGATCGCGGAACGCCAGCAGACCGTAACCAGCGATCATCACCACGACCGCATAGGCCCCCTTGCAGCGGCGATGCACCCCAGCGACCGCGGCGAAGATCGTGTCGAGGTCGAGCTGGAAACCTTTCGCCGACTCCTGCAACTCATGAGCCAGGACATTGAGCAGCACTTCCGAATCGGAACTGGTGTTGATGTGCCGCAAGTCCTGCCGGAACATTTCTTCCTGCAGCTGCGCCGTGTTGGTCAGGTTGCCGTTGTGCGCGAGTACCAGGCCGAACGGTGAATTGACGTAGAACGGCTGCGATTCGGCGGAATCCGACGACGACCCGGCGGTCGGATAGCGGCAATGGGCAATACCCATGTTGCCCGGCAAGGCCCGCATGTTGCGGGTGCGGAAGACGTCATGCACCATCCCCGAGCCCTTGTGCATGAAGAAGGTGTTGCCCTTGCCCGTCGCGATGCCCGCCGCATCCTGACCGCGATGCTGTAAAACCATCAGCCCGTCATAGAGCAGCTGATTGACCGGCGTGTTCGCCATGACTCCGAGAATACCGCACATAGTGTCTTTCCTACCTGAACCGAATCCGTTTGGCCATATCGGGCGGCAGCCAGGGTTTGCAAGCCAGCACTGCCGTTTCGAGCGGCGCGGACAAAGCCGCCTCGCTCCACCATTGTTCCTTCGCCAGGGACAGCGTCCCGCCCAGCGCCACCAGCACCAGAATGATCAACGCGCCCCGCGCCGTGCCGAACAGCACCCCCAGCGCGCGATCGCTCGGACTCAAGCCGAGCGCCTTGAGCAGCCCGCGAATCGCCAGGCGCAGCAGCGCCATCAGCAACAGGACGATGACGAAAACCAGCACCCAGGCGACAACAATCCGTACCGCCGGATCGGCAATGCCGCCGAGCAACGCATGGGCGAATTCGGCGCCCCACCACTTGGCGGCAAAAAAAGCCAGCACCCAGGCGGCCAGGGCGATGATCTCGCCAACGACGCCGCGCCAAGCCCCCAGGGCCATCGACGCGAGCAAGATCGTCAGCACGACATAATCGAACGCTGTCATTGCTTGGCGGCGATCACGCCGTTGACGCCGATCCGCTTGATCTTCTCCAGCGCCTTCTGCGCCGCAGCCTGGGACGGGAAAGGACCGGCACGCACACGCGTCTTGCGCCCGCCGGGTGTATCCAGCGGTTCCGTGTAGACCCGAACACCCAACTCACCGATCTTGGTTTGCAGCTGCTTTACATTCGCCGGGTTGGCAAACGCGCCGATGAGAATCACGAACTGGCCGTTTCCGTTGGCCGGCGCCGGAGTATCGACTGCCTTCCCGCCCAGAATCGCCGCGGCGCGCTGGGCGTCATTGCCGTTGGCCGGCTTTTCAGCAGTCTTCTCGGCAGGCTTGGCATGCTCTTTTTCTGGTGGTTTCGTTGCCGGAGCGGGTTTCTCCGGAGTTTTTTCGGGACTTTTCTCGACCGCCTTCTCAGCCGGCTTGGGCGGCACGGTAGATGGCGCTGCAGGCGCTGGCTGGACCGGTACCGGCTCATCCGTCTTTTCCGCCGTCGCCGGCTTGAGGTTCGGCGCGAACGGTGCCTGATCCTGCCCCGGAATGCGGATCTGGACATCCTGCACCTGCTGTTTCGGCTCCTCGTCCATGACCATCGGCAGAATGATCGCCGCCAGCCCGGCGAAGGCCACGGCCCCGACGAGACGACGGCGCGCGCGTTTCTTCAACTGCAACTGTGCATCAGGGGAATCGGACATTGCTGAATCGACAATCGGTAGCGGAGAGAGGATGAATCGGGAACAACGCGAAAATCAGTTCGAAAATAAGGACTCCTGCTCTATCTCGCGCAGGACGGCGGCAACAGTGACGAACGATCCGAAGGCGACGATTCTATCATTTTCCCCGGCGAGGCCGACAGCACGGCGGAGAGCCTCTGCCACCGAGGAGAAGGACTCCACGGCCACGTCCTGCTGCCAGGAACTCACTGCAGAGGCCAGCACCTCCGCCGCGGCGCCGCGCGGACCGTCCAGGCCGCCCAGGAACCAGAGATCGACAGAACCGGCCATCGCCTGCAATGCTCCGGCGATGTCCTTGTCCGCCAGCATGCCGACCACGGCGAGCGTCCGCCCGCTGTTCCGTTGCGCCGCGAGCGTCTGCGCAAGACCGGCGACCGCCTGCGGATTGTGCGCCACATCGACGATGATCTCCGGGTGCTCCCTGACGCGCTGAAAGCGTCCGGCCAGACGAACCTCTTGCAGACCGCGCGCAACAGCTTCCGCGCCGACGGGCAAGCTATCCTGCAGAAAATCGACGGCCGCCAGCACCGCTGAGGCATTTCCCAGCTGATGCGCGCCGGACAAGGACGGCAACGGAAGAAAGTCCCGTTGCATTCCACGCCGGCTCCAGCAGGACCAGCCGTCGCCACACCGCGAAAAACCGAAGTCGCGCCCGATAAGCTGCAGATCGGCACCGATCGCCCCGGCGTACTCCAGCAACGACTGCGGCGGTTCGGGGTCGGCACAGATCGCCAGCCTTCCGCCGCGAAAAATCCCGGCCTTTTCGCGCCCGATCGTTTCCCGCGTCGGCCCGAGCCAGTCGGTATGGTCGAGAGCGATGCCGGTAATCACGGCGACATCGCCGTCGTAGATATTGACCGCATCCAGTCGGCCGCCGAGACCGACTTCGAGGATCACCAGTTCGACGCCCCGCTGCGCGAACACCTCCCACGCGGCGAGCGTGCCGAACTCGAAATAGGTCAGCGAAACATTTCCGGCCGCCTGCCGTGCCGCCTCGACACGCGCAAAGGCTGCACACAGCGTTTCGTCGTCAACCGGCGCACCGTCGAGCCGCACGCGCTCGTTGTAGGTCAGCAGATGCGGCGAGGTATAGCAGCCGACCCGGTAGCCGGCAGCACGGTAGATCGCTTCCAGATAAGCGCAGGTCGATCCTTTGCCGTTGGTCCCGCCAACCACGACGACCGGGCACGTTTGCCGCTGCTGCAACACCTGCTTTACGCGGGCGGCGCGCTCCAGCCCGAGTTCGATCCCTGCCTGCCCTTTCGGGTGGAGGCTTTCGAGATGGGCAAGCCAGTCGGAAAGCGTTTTCACGCCGCGGCCGGCGCCTTCTGCAGCAAGCCGAGCAGCTTCGCCAGCCTGTCCTTCAACTGCCGGCGATCGACGATCATGTCGATCGCACCCTTGCCGAGCAAAAATTCGGCGCGCTGGAACCCTTCCGGCAGTTTCTGCCGCACCGTCTGCTCGATCACGCGCGGACCGGCAAAGCCGACCAGCGCGCCCGGTTCGGCAATGACGATGTCACCGAGAAAGGCAAACGAGGCGGAAACCCCGCCCATCGTCGGATCAGTGAGAACCGATATGAACGGCAGCCTGGCATCCGCCAACCGCCGCAGCGCCGCCGTCGTCTTGGCCATCTGCATGAGGGAGAACACCCCCTCCTGCATGCGCGCCCCACCGGAGGCGGCGATGCAGAGAAACGGCATGCGCTGTTCGACGGCCAGTTGTACACCGCGGACGAAGCGCTCGCCGAGTACCGAGCCCATCGAACCGCCCATGAACTCGAACTCGAACGCCGCAATCACGACCGGCAGCGTCTCCAGCCGTCCCTGCATCACCACCAGCGCGTCGGTCTCGCCGGTTGCCTTTGTGGATTCGGACAGACGCTCCGCGTAGGGTTTGCTGTCACGGAAATGCAAGGGATCGGCGGGCCGCACGTCGGCGCCGATCTCGAAACGCTCCTCGGGATCAAGCAGCAGATCGAGACGCGCCCGCGCAGCAAGGCGGTTGTGGTGCCCGCATTGCGGGCAGACTTGCTGGTTTTTCTCCAGGTCGGACGCGTACAACACCGCATCGCACGCCGGGCACTTGCTCCACAGCCCCTCGGGCAGGACGGTCTTGCGTTGACCGGCGTCCGGACCGCGCTTGATCTTCGGCACCACCTGGTTCAGCCAGCTCATCCCACGATCCTCCTCAATCAGTTCTTGCCCGCCTCGTCGATCCCGCGACGCAGGTCGGCGACGAGCGCCTTGACACGCGCACAGACCTCGTCGGCCGACGACTGCTCGATTTCCTCGATGATCCGGCTGCCAACCACGACGGCATCGGCAAAACGGGCGATCGCGGCGGCCGTTTGCGCATCGCGGATGCCGAAGCCGACGCCGACCGGCACGCCGACGGCCGCATGAATCTCCGGTATACGCTTGGCCACGGCCTCGACGTCGAGTTGCGCCGAACCGGTCACCCCCTTGAGCGAAACGTAATAAGCGTAGCCGCTGGCCAGCTCGGACACCATGGCGATGCGCTCCTCGGTCGAGGTCGGCGCGAGGAGGAAGATCGGGTCAAGCGCGTTGGCCTGCATGGCCTTGGCGAAATCGGCGCTCTCCTCCGGCGGGTAATCAACGACCAGCACGCCATCGACACCTGCGTCGAAGGCCGCCGCCGCGAAGGTGTCGACGCCCATTGCCTCGATCGGGTTCGCATAGCCCATCAGCACGACCGGCGTCTCGTTGTTGTCGGCACGGAAGTTGGCGACCATTTCCAGCACCTGCCGCAGACTGACGCCTTTGGCCAGTGCGCGTTCGGAGGCGCGCTGGATGGTCGGCCCGTCGGCCATGGGGTCGGAAAACGGCACACCCAGTTCGATGATGTCGGCACCGGCTTCGACCAGCGTGTGCATCAGCGGCACGGTCAGCTTCGGATCAGGATCGCCGGCTGTGATGAACGGAATCAGCGCCTTGCGCCCTTGCGCCTGCAGGCGCTCGAAAGTGGCTTGTATCTTCGACATGGCGCCTCCTCAGAAAGTGATGCCGGATTTTTCGGCGACAGTATGCATGTCCTTGTCGCCGCGACCGGAAAGATTGACCAGCAGGATCTTGTCCTTGGGCAGCGTCGGCGCCAGTTTCATCGCGTGGGCGATGGCGTGGCTCGACTCGAGCGCCGGGATGATGCCTTCGAGCCGGCACAGCGTATGGAATGCCTGCAGCGCCTCGGCGTCGGTGATCGTGGCGTACTCGGCGCGCCCGGTGTCCTTCAGCCAGGCGTGCTCGGGGCCGACCCCAGGATAGTCGAGGCCGGCGGAGATCGAATGCGTCTCGATGATCTGGCCGTTGACGTCCTGCAACAGGTACGTGCGGTTGCCGTGCAGCACGCCGGGGTGTCCGGCGGTCAGCGAGGCCGCGTGACGACCGGTCTCGACGCCCTCGCCCGCCGCCTCGACACCGATCAGGCGCACGGTGTCGAACGGGATATAGGGATGGAAGATCCCCATGGCGTTGGAACCGCCGCCGACGCAGGCGATCACCGCATCCGGCTGGCGGCCGCAGAGTTCCGGCATCTGCTCGATGCACTCCTTGCCGATCACCGCCTGGAAGTCGCGCACCATCATCGGGTACGGGTGCGGACCGGCGACGGTGCCGATAATGTAGAAAGTCGAGGAGACGTTGGTCACCCAGTCGCGCATGGCTTCGTTGAGCGCGTCCTTGAGCGTCTTCGAGCCGCTCTCGACCGGCACGACAGTCGCGCCGAGCAGCTTCATGCGGTAGACGTTCGCCGCCTGGCGCTTGACGTCCTCGGAGCCCATGTACACGACGCACTCCATGCCGTAGCGCGCGGCAACGGTGGCCGAGGCGACGCCGTGCTGGCCGGCGCCCGTCTCGGCGATCACGCGCTTCTTGCCCATGCGCCGGGCGAGCATGGCCTGGCCGATGCAGTTGTTAACCTTGTGCGCGCCGGTGTGGTTGAGATCCTCACGCTTCAGGTAGATCTGTGCGCCGCCCAGTTCATCCGACAGGCGTTTGGCGTGGTAAACCGGGCTGGGCCGGCCGACATAATGCTTGAGTTCGTACTCGAACTCGGCGATGAACGCCGGGTCACGCTGGGCCGCGGCGTAGGCGTCCTTCAGTTCGGCGAGTGCAGGGATCAAGGTCTCTGCGACGAAGATGCCCCCGTAAGGGCCGAAGTGGCCGCGGGCATCGGGCAAATGATAGGTATTGGCAGTCATGGAATTTCCTTGAGGCAATTGAAATAAAACAGCAGGTGATCAGGCGATCACCAGCCTCAAGTGTGGTCGGCGAGAAATCGTCTCCAGCAGGTACGGGTACGTCCACCACAGGTCTTGCGCATCGTTTTTCCAGTACCGAAAACTCGGGTCAGTCAGTTGCTGCGTTTTCTGCCGTTTTCCCTGCGTCCGCTGCGCGCACGGCGGCGACAAACGCGTGAATCTTGCTCGGATCCTTGATGCCTTTCGCTGCCTCGACACCGGATGAGACGTCGACAGCCGCCGGTCGCACCCGGGTGACTGCCTCGCCCACATTCTGCGCGTCGAGTCCGCCGGACAGGATCAAGGGCTTCGGCAACGCCGGCGGAATCAGGTTCCAGTCGAATACTTTTCCGCCCCCACCGTAGCCCTCGACGAACGCATCGACAAGGATTGCCTGCGCCGACGGAAAAGCCGTGGCGTATTGTAGCAAATCGACCCCCGGCTTCATCCGGGCGGCCTTGACATAGGGACGGTCGAACTGCCGGCAGTAGGCTTCATCCTCATCGCCGTGGAACTGCAGCAGGTGGATCGGCACCGCCGCCAGCACGTCGCGGACGAACTCAGGCGCCGCATTGACGAAGAGACCGACCGTGGTGACGAACGGCGGCACAAGGTGCGCGAGACCCGCAGCACTTTCCGGAGCGACGAAGCGCGGGCTGGGTGGATAGAACACCAGACCCAACGCGTCGGCCCCCGCATCGATAGACTGATGTACATCCTCGGCACGGGTCAGTCCACAAATCTTGATTCGAGTCAGCAACATAACCTCTCAAAGAATCATCGCACCGGGCAGGAAGGGGTTGGCCGGAACCGGCAGCCCCCAACGATCCTCGTAGCGTACTCCAACCAGATACAGTCCGGCGGCCGAGAAAGTCGGTGCCGCCATTTTCCGGTCACCGGCTGCCAGCAAATCACCAATCCACGATGGCGGCTGCTTGCCCTGCCCGACATAGACCAGACTGCCGACCATGTTGCGCACCATGTGATGGAGAAAGGCGCTCGCTTCAAAATCGAAAACCAGCATTTCCCCATGGCGCCGAACGTCCGCATGCCGGAGCAGTTTGACCGGCGAACGGGCTTGGCAATCCGCCGCGCGGAACGCGGAAAAATCGTGCTCGCCCAGAAGAAACCGTGCCCCCTCTTGCATCCTTGTCTCGTCGAGGGCGTGGTGATACCACCCAGCGCGGCCGTGCCAAACACCCGGCCGCTGCGCGCGATTGATCAGGAGGTAACGATAACAGCGCCCGAACGCCGAAAAGCGCGCATGAAAGTCCTCCTCGACGGGAGACGCCCAGCGTACCGCCACGGATGGCGGCAGAAAGGTGTTGACACCGCGAACCCAGGCGGACAAAGGACGATTCGCCAACGTCTCGAAATGGACCACCTGCCCGGTCGCATGAACGCCGGCGTCGGTTCTCCCGGCGCACACCACCGGCACGGGATGCCCGGCGATTCGGGCCAACGCGGCCTCCAGTTCGTCCTGGACGGTTCCCTTCCCGGGCTGGGTTTGCCAGCCTCGAAACGCCGCCCCGTCGTACTCGACACCCAACGCAACCTTCATGAACGTCATCTACCAAAAACACGCACCGATAACCGCAGCGCACAAACCAGCGATTATCAGTCCATCACGCCACCCGAGAGCTTGATGCTCGATTTCGACCGTTTCGCTGGTACAGACGTCGGGCATTCCCAGGAGAATTTTCCAATCGCGCGGACGTGGCAGCGTCTCGACATAACGAAGAACGAGCATCAATCGGACGACACCGCGATCCGCATTGATCCCCACTCGCTTGAACGGGCGAAGAAGCACCCGGGTGGCCGCAAGCAAATCGGCCAGCGGAGTAAATTCAAGAAAGGCGGCAACGGCTGTCAGCACCAAGAGCATCCGCCCAAGGTGAAGACCGCCTTCCCGAATCCCTTCATGGGTGGGTGCAAGCAGGCCTTCGGCCAGAAACGCCCTTCCCGGCACCCCCCAGGCAAAAACGACAAACAGCGAAACCAGCAGCCAACGAGCCCTCCAGATCAAGCGCCAAGCCCGGGAGACCACACGCCTTCCGAGAAAAGGAACAATCGCGAGTGCTGCCACAAGCGCCGCGCCTTCAAGAAATTGAACGGCGATCAGCAATGACACCCAGATCAACAGACGGGTCGCGGGATGAATCCTTGAAGTCGGCATCGGCCTAAGATCGAAAACGAAGAAAGGCCGCACCCTGTACAGAGCACGGCCTTTCGTTGAATATCTCCGCGAACTATCCGCCGATCCTGTCCAGCAGGCTCTGGGCAGCCTCGCGCTGCGCGACATCCCCCTCCTTCAGCACCTCCTGCAGAAGTTCCCGCGCCCCTTCGAGATCGCCCATCTCTTCATACGCTTTTGCGAGATCAAGCTTGGTCGCGACCTCCTCGTTGGCACCTATTTCGAGATCGGGCGCAAGACCATCCCCCCGTTCAAGCGACGGAGCGATCAACGTTTCTTCCGCCTCCGGGCCAGAAAAGTCGGGGTTGAGCACCGTCTGCGACTGCCCCCCAGGCACGATAAGTGTCTCTGCCTGCTCCAGCGAGAAATCAGTGTTGACCGCCGTAGACACATGGGCCGGTTCCGCCTGATCGATATCCGACTGCCCGGACGGAATCTCAAGATCAGGGGACTGAAGGTCGAGATCGATTTCCGAGAGGTCAAAGGAAGAAGGTTCGGGCTCTTCACGACCGAGGAAAGTCGACTCCGTCAGGTTGACATCGAACTCGACATCGTCAAGTCCCCCTCCGCCAGCAGATACGACTTCTTCAGCTGGTGTTTCTTGCTTCACAGGGCTGAGATCAAAATCGAAATCCAGGCCGGGCAAGCTCTCCTTTGCCGACACCCGGCCTTCTTCACCAAGCACCTCCTCGGCTGGCGTGATCTGTGTGCCGATATCGAAATCCAGATCCGGGACGGCATCTGCCTTCATGCCAGTCGCGGTCTCCTTTATCTCCGACGACGAGGCATCGGGAAGCGAGAACTCCGGGACGGCAGGTTCGGCCGGAACCTCGGGCTCGATACTTCCCAAATCGAAATCAAGGGCATCGAGAGTGTCCGAAGAAGCATCCACGGAAGCCTCACGCTCAGCCGGCTTTCCGTCATCGTTGCCGAGATCGAAATCGAGCCCCTTGGTTTCGGTGGATTCAACCGGCGCATCAATTGCAGGCTCCGGAACAGTCTCCGTCCTGGACGACTCCGTCTCCTTCACCGGCTGGAACAATGCCTCAGGCATTACACGAGCATCCTTGATCTCTTCGGATGCACTTCCGACCATAGCGACAGCCGCACCGACAGCGCCAACTCCGGATGGAGTCTTGTCTCCACGGAACATCGGATTAGCCGGATCAAGTTGGCGCCCCATGGAAACAGCCTTGTCCCACTCCGGCCCAATCCCGTTTGTTTCTCCGTACAAATCGGCTGCCAAAGTCTCGAAGCGCGCCAAATCCTTTCGCCCGGAATAAATCTCCAGCAATTTCAGATGAATTGCCAGCCGCTTCGGATCCTTTTGCTTCGCCTCCAGCAGGATTTCCTCGGCCTGGGCATCGCGACCGTAGGCCATGTAAACATCCGCCTCGGCCACGGGATCGACCTCGTCGGTATCGATACTTCCTGGCCCGGCTTGGCTGAAATCGGTCTGCGCCGGAGTTTGGGAGGCGGTGTCGACACTCTGCCCCCCCGTGGTACGGAATACTGAATTAGCCGACAAGCTCGCCGTGGTTGGCGGCGTCAACGTACTGCTCAAATCAGCTTCGGCAGCGTTCTTCGACGCCCGCTTCCTGCGGGCGAAGAGCAAGGCCGCGAGCAGTGCAAGCACGCCGCCACCTCCTGCGAGGGTCATTGGGTCGGCAAGCAACGAGGCAAAGAAACCCGGCTCCTCAGGAGGCGGCGGAGGGGTTGTCGCCTTGGGAGTCGCAGCGGGTTTCTGAGCTGCTGGCTTGGGTTCGGACACCTTTTCTGCAACTTGCGCGGGGGCGGCGGGAGGTTCCTGAGGCTTGGCTTCCACCTGCTCTGTTTTTGCTGCTGCGGCAAGGTCAGCGGAACCGGCGGCCGGAGGCGTCGCCTGAGCCGGAGAGGCGACAGGAGCACTTGCTGGCGTCTCGGGAGAAGCGCTTCCAGCAGGAGCCGGAGCGGGCGCTGTCTGCTTCTGCAGATCCGCCAGACTTTGATTTTTGAGTTCAAGAAGCTTTTGCAGGTCGGCGACATTCTTTTCCAGGGCAGCAACCCGCTCGTTGGCCTCCTGAAGCGCCTTGTCCTTGGCGATCGACTCCTCTTCGGCCGCCGTTCCGGGAGCGCCGCCCTTGCCCGACTTCGAATCCGCCCGGGAGACTTTGAGCTGATCCTTGGGGACGACCTGCTCTTCCTTGTCTTCTACCTTGGCCGTAATCTTTCCACCGACTTCCTGCCTGGTCGAATCGCTCTTTGCAGGCGAAGCGGCAGAAATCCCGGCAAGTTTGCTCCGATAGGCATTCCAGTTCGACGACTGGGTCAGGACAACCTTCCTCGCTTCCGCCGGGGGCAGAGCCTCGACAGCCGATTTCTCCGGGAGCGACAGAATCTTCCCGGCCTTGAGGCGGTTCATGTTGTTCCCGTCAAACGCATCGGGATTGGCCTGGAAAAGCGCGACCAGCATCTGATCGAGTGTCACGCCCTGAGGTTTGACCTCGGTGGCAATCCGATGAAGCGTCTCGCCATTGCGAACCTCGCGGCTCCCGGCAACCGATGGCTGCTCACCCGCTTTCGGAGTCGATTTCGGGGCGACGCCAAGTTGTGCGACAGCGCGCGCGCGCACATCACTGTCGATCCGCGAGGCGGCCGACGCCGGAGACGAACTTCGCTTCGGCACCGCCGCGACGGACGGGGTCGTCACAGGAACCGTTGCCGCCTTCACCTTGTACTCAGGAGGATCCAGCAAGAACGAATACTCGCGAACAAGGCGCCCCGAAGACCAGTTCAACTCCATCAGCATATCCACGAACGGATCATTGATCGGACGACTGGAACTGAGCTTGATCACGGCCTTGCCATTCGGACGCTTCTCGAGATTGAAATTGATCGACAACAAGGTGGTGGCGTAGTCCAGCCCCGCCTGCTTGAACAATTCCTGAGGCGCCAAGCGGGCTTTCATGTCGGTCAATTCGGCCTGTGTCGCGGTAACCTCGATCTCCGCACGCAAGGGTTGCCCAAGTGCGGAAAACACAACCAAACGACCCAGACCTGCCGCATTCGCGCTTAACGGAATGGAAGAGAGCACCAAGCATGAAGCCACCGCAAACGCTGAGGCACTTAAACGGAAGTAACGGTTGCTCTGATATGTTTTATTTGCCACGGCGCGACCCTGAGCGTCAAAATCGGAAATATTAAAATAACATCATGAAGTTACGCATGCAAGCTAAACTTGCACGTGACATTAGAACGCGATCAGCTCAAAAAAAAAACCGGAGCTTTCGCCCCGGTTCTTCTCGAAAAAGCCCCTGAAATCAATCAAGCAGGATGCGCAGCATCCGGCGAAGAGGCTCGGCGGCGCCCCACAACAGCTGGTCACCTACCGTAAATGCGCCCAAGTACTCCGGCCCCATGGCCAGCTTGTGCAAGCGGCCGACAGGCACCGTCAGAGTCCCGGTCACAGCGGCCGGGGTAAGTTCGCGTTCGCTGATCTCGCGCTCGTTCGGGACAACCTTGGCCCACTGATTGCCATTGGCGATGATGTCGGACACTTCGTCGAGCGGGACATCCTTGCGCAACTTGATGGTCAGGCCCTGCGAATGGCAGCGCATCGCGCCGATCCGCACGCAGAGTCCGTCAACCGGGATGCTTCCCGGCGAACGGAACGGCGGACGGCCGAGGATCTTGTTACATTCCGCGCCGCCTTTCCACTCTTCCTTCGACTGGCCGCCTTCGACAGGAACGTCGATCCACGGAATCAGGCTGCCGGCCAGCGCAGTGTTGCGGAAATTCTTGGTGGGGAAGCTGGCGGAACGCATCGTTTCAGCGACCTTGCGGTCGATATCCAGGATCGCCGAAGCCGGATCGGCCAATTCGGCCTTGACGGCGTCATGCAAGGCGCCCATCTGGCACAACAGCTCGCGCATGTTCTGCGCGCCGGCGCCGGACGCCGCCTGGTAGGTCATGGCTGAAACCCACTCGACGAGATCGTTCTGGAACAGGCCACCGAGACCCATCAGCATCAGCGAGACGGTGCAGTTGCCGCCGATCCAGTTCTTGCCGCCCTTGGCCAGCGCGTCCTTGATCACGTTCAGGTTGACCGGATCGAGAATGATCACGGCATCCTTGTCCATGCGCAGCGCCGAGGCCGCATCGATCCAGTGACCGTCCCAGCCAGTCGCCCGCAGCCTGGGGAAAATTTCCTTGGTGTAGTCGCCGCCCTGGCAGGTCACGATGATATCCATCTGCTTGAGCGCATCGACCGACATCGCGTCCAGCAGGACACCGCCCTCCTTGCCGCCGAGTGCCGGCGCCTTGCCGCCGACGGATGAAGTCGAAAAATAGACCGGATCGATAGAGGCGAAGTCGCCCTCCTCGACCATGCGCTGCATGAGCACGGAACCGACCATTCCGCGCCAACCGACAAGACCAACCTTCTTCATTGCAGTTTCCTCAATATAAAAAAAGAAATCTTTACTGGCCTCAGAGTGCAGCGAGGACGGCATCGCCCATTTCGCGGGTGCCGACCTTCGTCGTACCAGGCTCGTAGATGTCGCCGGTGCGGAAGCCCTGGGCAAGGACTTTCTTCACTGCCGTCTCGATGCGCTGTGCTGCTTCTTCCTGCGCGAAGGTGTAGCGGAGCATCATCGCGGCAGAAAGAATCGTCGCCAGCGGATTGGCCATGTCCTTGCCGGCGATATCCGGCGCGGATCCGTGACACGGCTCGTAGAGTCCCTTTCCGGTCTCGTTCAGCGAGGCCGACGGCAACATGCCGATCGACCCGGTAAGCATCGACGCCTCGTCTGAGAGGATGTCGCCGAACATGTTGCCGGTCACCATCACGTCGAATTGCTTGGGCGCGCGCACGAGCTGCATGGCTGCGTTGTCGACGAGCATGTGGCTCAGTTCGACGTCCGGGTACTCGGGTGCCAGTTCGTTCATCACGTCGCGCCAGAGCTGCGTGGTTTCGAGCACGTTCATCTTGTCGACCGAGCACACCTTGCGGTTGCGCTTGCGGGCAGCCTCGAACGCCATCCGGCCGATGCGGCGGATTTCGTTCTCGCTGTAGATCATGGTGTTGATGCCGACGCGCTGTTGCACGCCGTCGACTTCGCGCGTTTCGATGCCGCGCGGCTGGCCGAAATAGATATCGCCGGTGAGTTCGCGGAGGATAAGGATATCCAGGCCGGAAACGACCTCCGGCTTCAGCGTCGAAGCATTCGCCAGTTCAGGATAGAGCACGGCCGGGCGCAGGTTGGCGAAGAGGCCGAGCAGCTTGCGAATTCCCAGAAGACCGCGTTCCGGGCGCTGTTCGCGGCCGAGCACATCCCATTTCGGGCCGCCCACGGCGCCGAGCAGGACGGCATCGGCCGCCAGCGCCAGCTTCTGGGTCGCCTCGGGGAACGGATTTCCTGTCGCATCAACGGCGCAACCGCCCAGCAAAGCCTCTTCCATTTCGAATTTCAGGTCGAGCGCCTTCAGAACGCGAACCGCCTGCGCGGTAATTTCGGGGCCAATCCCGTCTCCTGGCAAAACGCAAATCTTCACGTCAAATTCCTTAAAACATTAATAAAACCGGTATCTCACGGCACAAGCAGCGTGAGATGATCTATCTCGTCGCTGCCCTTTCGATGGCTTGTCCACCGCGTTCAATATCCTTCCCGAGTCCTTGCATGGTGTTGCAGGCCGTCGAGAGAAACGCAGAGACGGCGATCAACGCGGCAACGGCAACCTTCTTCATGACACATCTCCTCAGACGTAAGACCCGACGGCCTTTCAGGCTCCGCCGGGCGGAGCAATCAGGCCGGTGATTATCTCACGGGACAAAGCGACTGTCAGCCGACACAAGCTCATGAAATAAAACGGGAAGTCATCTGTTTGCACGCGCAGCCCGGTAAAGCGGCGCCACGCGATTGGCGTAAACGTGCAAATCCGACAATCGCGACTCATGCGATGGATGCGTCGACAACCATTGCGGCGTGCTGCCACCGGAAACCCGGGCCATTTTTTCCCAGAGCGAAATTGCGGCGTACGGGTCAAAGCCGGCACGAGCCGCCAGTTCGACACCGATACGATCGGCTTCCTGCTCCATTCCCCGAGAATTAGGCCGCATGAAAGCCAATTCGCCGGCAGCTCCGACAAGCCCCTTCCCGAGACTTGCGTCGACCCCGTAATAGGCGCCGATCAATCCGCCCAGCGTCGCTGCGATATCCACGCCCGCAGCCTGCCCGACCTTCTCCCGGCCATGTTCACGCAAGGCATGGGCAATTTCGTGGCCCATCACCGCAGCAAGTTCGTCGTCGGTAAGTCTCAGCTTTTCCATCAATCCTGAGTAGACGGCCATTTTCCCGCCCGGCATGCACCATGCGTTCAAATCATTGGAACTGATCACGTTGGTTTCCCAACGCCAACCGGGCGCATCAGGCCGGAAAACCCGCGTAACGGGAATCAGGCGAGCCGCAATGTCTCTCACTCTGCGCACCTGTTCCGGATTGCGATTGAGCATGTTTTTAGAGCGCGCTTCCTGAATCGTCTCGGCATACGCCTTCTCCGCCGAGCGATTCACCTCCGCCGAGGAAACCAGCATGGTCTGTTCGCGATCGACGCCCACCGCACCACCTGACGTGGTATTCGTCGTCGCACACGCAACCAACAGGACGGGCGCCAACAAAAGGGCTGCGCGACGTGCGCATTCTCCTGCGATCTTCTTCACAACTCACCTCCCCTTCTTACGAAACAGTTACATCGCTCCGCTGGGCGGGCGGGTCGAACCCCCAACGATACAAAGTCAATAGACCAAAAACAGCGAACAACGATCCCGACGCAAACGCCACTTTCCCGCCAAAAATCTCCCACGCCCAACCGCTGACCAATCCACCGACGGCTCCACCGGCACCGAAGCTCAAGCTGGAATACAGTGCCTGACCACGGGCCCGGGTATTCCCGGGAAACCAGCGACTGATCGACGCAATGGCGGCCGAATGAAACGCCGCGAAGGTCAGCCCGTGCAGCAACTGCGCGAGCGCGAGCAACGTCACGGAATCGACGGCCAGACCGATCATGACGAAGCGGATCGCCGCGGCGCCAAGGGACGCCAGCAGGATGGCGCGCAACGCAAAGCGCCGCATGATCTGCCCCATGTAAAAAAAGAGTCCGATTTCCACCAGCACCCCGAGCGTCCACAGGGCGCCGACCATCGACTTGCTGTAGCCATGTTCGGACAGGAAGATCGCGTAGAAGACATACAGGGCACCGTGCGCGGCCGACATGAAAACACAGGCAGCCAGGAGCGCGACCACCTGCGGCTGACGAACTATGCTCCCGATCGACGGATGACTCTCATGCGGATGAGACTGGGGCGAATCGGGAAGAGAAAGGCCGCAACCCATCAGTCCGGCCAGACACGCGGCGCACAACCAGAGCTGGCTGCCCGACGATGAGCGATCGAGCAGAGCCCCGGCGCCGAGTACGGTCACGATGAAGCCGACCGATCCCCACAGGCGGATCCGGCTGTAGCGCCCCGGATCGTTGCGCAGATGGTCGAATGTCGCGGTCTCCACGAGCGGCAGCGCGGCGACCCAGAAAAACGAGAAAAGTCCGATGCAGAGCAGCAGCGCCTCGAAACTCCGGACGAAGAACAGTGTGCAGAACAGCAGCAGGGTCGCCACGCCGCTGGCACGGATCACCGCCATGCGAAGATCGAAACGGTCGACCAGCGCACTCCAGAAGTACGGTCCGACGAGGCGCATCATCTGCATCTGCGTCATCAGGATGCTGATCTCCCACGCGGAAAACGTGAGCGACTGGAGGTAGAGCCCGAAATACGGCGAAAAAACGCCGACGAAGGCGAAATAAAAAAAGTAGTAGCCGGAAAGGCGCCAATAGGGAACCGGGAGCATCCGGTCATTCTACCGGACGCTCCGGAACAAACCGGCAATGCTTATTTGCTGGATTGCTGCCCGGCGCGATAGGCGAGCATCAGGTGATACAGGTCGTCCTTCAATTTGACCCGCTGCTTCTTCATATCCTCGATCGTGAAGTCGGCAACTGGCATGTCGTGCTCTTCCAGATCTTCAACCTTTCCCGTCAACCGGTTGTACGACGCAAATAGTCGGGAAAACATCGGGTTGTTGTTTCGCAGGGCGCTGATGGCATCCTGCATTTCAGGAAACTCATGGTGAAGATCATGGTGTTCGACGTGCATTTCGACTCTCCTTCGTACGTAGTGATCCCTGCACCTTTTTGTATCGTGCGAACAACCGTCCGCGCTATGGAATTCTGCTCCCAATTTTCGGCGTTTGGCAATGCACGTCGCCGCACTGCGCGCGGTGCCGCAGCGCATGATCCATCAGTACAAGCGCCAGCATGGCCTCGGCGATCGGCGTGGCGCGAATGCCGACGCACGGATCGTGACGGCCGTGCGTCTCGACGCTGATCGGCTCGCCAGAGACGTTTACAGAGTTGCGCGGCAGACGGATGCTCGACGTCGGCTTGATCGCCATGCTCACGACGATCTCCTGCCCTGTCGAAATCCCGCCGAGCACGCCGCCGGCATTGTTCGAAAGGAAGCCCTCCGGCGTCATCTCGTCGCCGTGCTCGCTGCCCCTCTGCGTCACGCAGGCAAACCCGGCGCCGATCTCGACGCCCTTGACCGCGTTGATCCCCATCATGGCGTGAGCGATCTCCGCGTCCAGACGGTCATAGACCGGCTCGCCCCAGCCGGGCGGCACGCCGCGCGCCACGACGCTGATCCGCGCACCGACTGAATCGCCGGACTTGCGCAAGGCGTCCATGAACTCTTCGAGTTGCGGAACGATCGCTGCATTCGGCGCGAAGAATGCGTTCCCCTCAATTTCGTCCGCGTCGACGAAAGGAATCGCGATCGGCCCGAGCTGGCTCATCCAGCCCTGGATCGTCACGCCGAAACGCTCCCGCAACCACTTCCGCGCAATCGCCCCGGCCGCCACGCGCACCGCGGTCTCCCGCGCCGAAGAACGACCGCCGCCACGGTAATCTCGGAAACCGTATTTCTGTGTATAGGCGTAGTCGGCATGCCCTGGCCGGAAGGTCTCGGCGATGTTTCCGTAATCCTTGCTGCGCTGATCCTGATTGCGGATCAGCAGGCCGATCGGGGTACCCGTCGTCTTGCCCTCAAACACGCCAGAGAGGATTTCCACCGTATCCGGCTCGCGGCGCTGCGTCACGTGCCGGGAGGTGCCGGGCTTGCGCCGGTCGAGTTCGGCCTGGATGTCGGCTTCGCACAACGCGAGCCCCGGCGGGCAGCCATCGACGACGCAACCGATGGCCGGGCCGTGCGATTCACCAAAGGAAGTTACGGAGAAAAGAATGCCGAAAGTATTGCCAGACATGATGTTTCCGGGAGCGTTAGAATTTCACTGAAGTCTAGCACGCCAGCTCATTTCGACGGCTCCAGCCATGCACAACAAGCCCAAGCCCCCGGCAAAACACCGCCCCACCCCACCTGCACCGCCCTCCGCGCAAAATCCCGCGAACCAGCGCGACGCGCGCTGGCAGCGCACGGTCCGCTATGGCTGGGACAAGGGCGGCTCACGCGGCGGCCGCAAGTAAACACCTGACCGGGCTTGGCCGCCCAAGCCAAAGCCCATCCAAGAAAGAAAGCAGTCATGAAGACCAAGATCATTCTGCCGCTCGTGGTCATCCTTTCCATCACCGCCACGGCAGCCGCTGGATTTGCCTGGTTGCGCAACGAAAAGAAAGAGGCCGACGAACTTGCCCTGCACGGCAACGTGGACATCCGCCAGGTCGAACTCGCCTTCAATGCCAGCGGGCGGATTCTGGCGATCGAGGTCCGTGAGGGCGACACGGTTCGTGCCGGGCAATTGCTGGCCCGGCTCGACACCGAACGCCTGCGCCTTGCGCTGCAACAGGCCGACGCCCAGGTTGCGGCGCAGCAACAGGCCGTACTCCGGCTCGAAGCCGGATCGCGCCCCGAGGAAATCCGCCAGGCGCGCGCGCAACGCGATGCGGCGCGCGTGGCGATGGACGATGCAGACAATCATTACCGCCGCCAGCAGAGCCTCGTCGCCCGCAACTTCATCTCGCAGCAGCAGGCCGACACCGCGCGCTTTGCCCTCGACAAGGCACGCGCGCAATGGCGGGCGGCGAATGAAACGGCACGCTTGGCCGAACTCGGCCCCCGTCGCGAGGACATCGCCGCCGCCCGCGCCACGCTCCTTGCCTACGAAGCGGCAGCAGCGCAACTCCGCCGCGACATTGCGGAAGGCGAACTGCATGCCCCCTCCGACGGGATCATCGACAAGCGCGTGCTGGAAGTCGGCGACATGGCTTCGCCGCAGAAAACGGTGTTTACCCTCGCCCTGACCGACCCGCTCTGGGTACGCGTCTGGCTGCCGGAAACGCACCTCGGGAAAGTCCCGGTCGGGGCGCGCGCCATCGTGCGCACCGACAGCCATCCGGACAAGACCTACGAGGCCTGGATCGGCCATGTCGCACCCAGCGCCGAATTCACCCCGAAATCGGTGGAAACGGCCGACGTGCGGTCAAGCCTCGTTTACCAGACCCGAGTCTACGTCTGTGCCGGTAAGGGCGAACTGCGCCAGGGCATGCCGGCGACGGTGACGATCCCGCTCGACGCGCCGCCACAAGACACGCCGCCCTGCTCCGCTCACTAGGCCATGCCGAGCGACCTCGCGCCCATCCTCGTTGCCGATCGCCTGGCCAAGGCCTTCGTCGCCGGCCAGCAGCGCATCCGTGCACTCGACGCGGTGAGCTTCGCGGTCGCGCCGGGCAGCATCACCGGCCTCATCGGCCCGGACGGAGCCGGAAAGACGACGCTGATGCGCCTCACCGCCGGCCTGCTCGTCCCGGACGCCGGAACGATCCACGTCTTCGGCCTCGACGCCACGCGTGACGCGCTGACCGTACAGGCCTCGCTCGGCTACATGCCCCAGCGTTTCGGCCTTTATGAAGACCTGACGGCGCAGGAAAACCTCGACCTGTACGCCGACTTGCAAGGAGTTCCGAAAGACGAACGAGCAAATCGCTACGCCGAACTGATGCACATGACCGGCCTGCAACCGTTCGTCAACCGGTTGGCCGGACGCATGTCCGGCGGGATGAAGCAGAAGCTGGGGCTGGCGTGTACGCTGGTTCGCCCGCCGCGCCTGCTGCTGCTCGACGAACCGACGGTCGGCGTCGACCCGGTTTCGCGCCGCGAATTGTGGGAAATCCTCGACCACCTCGTCACCGACGCGGGGATGAGCGTCCTGCTGTCCACCGCCTATCTCGACGAAGCGGAACGCTGCCAGGACGTCGTTCTGCTCCACGAGGGCCGGCTGCTCGACCGGGGCGACCCCGGCGAAATGAGCGCCCGCCTGACGGGACGCACCTGGGCCGTCGCCGCACCGGAGCGTTGCCGCCGGCGCCTGCAGATGACTCTGGCGCGCATTCCGGGTGTCATCGACGCCATCGTGCATGGCGACGCCGTGCGCGTCGTCACGGCAATGGAGGGATTCCCGCCCGCACTCGCCACGCTGCCGGAAATGGCCGACAGCGAGGCAACCCCGGTCCCGCCGCGCTTCGAGGATATTTTTGTCGACATGCTCAGCCGCCACGCCACCGCAGCTCACGTGCCGGCCATCCCGCACGACACGCCGGCACATGATGGAACGCCGGTGATCCGTGTCGCCGACCTCGTGCGGAAGTTCGGTGACTTCCGCGCCGTCGACGGCATCAGTTTCGACGTCCGCCGCGGCGAGATCTTCGGCCTGCTGGGGGCCAACGGCGCCGGCAAGTCGACGACTTTCCGCATGCTTTGCGGCCTGCTGCCGGCGAGCAGCGGCCATCTCGAAGTCGCCGGCCACGATCTGCGCCACTCGGCCGCCACCGCCCGCGAGCGGATCGGCTACATGTCGCAGAAGTTCTCGCAATACGCCAACCTGAGCGTCAGACAGAACCTCCACTTCTTCGCCAGCGCCTACGGCCTCGCCGGACAGGAGCGCGCACAACGAATCGCCTGGGCGGAGGACGAATTCGACCTCGGACGCTACCACGACCACCTGGCCGGCAACCTGCCGCTCGGCTACAAGCAGCGGCTGGCGATGGCCTGCGCGCTGATGCACGGCCCCGACATCCTCTTCCTCGATGAGCCGACCTCCGGCGTCGACCCGCTGGCGCGGCGCGAATTCTGGCAACGCATCAACACTCTTGCCCTGTCCGGCGTCACGGTGCTGGTCACCACGCACTTCATGGAGGAAGCGGAGTACTGCGACCGGCTGGTGATCATGGCCTCCGGACGCATCCTCAGCCTCGGCGAACCGGCGACGATCAAGGCCGCCGCGCGCTCGCCGGAACAGCCGCATCCGAGCATGGAAGACGCGTTCATCAAGCTGGTGGAGGACGCTGCATGAGTTCTCGGCACGGCAGCGCAATGCGCCTGAAAGCGCTGGTACGCAAGGAGTTCCTGCAGATCGTGCGCGACCCGAGCAGCATCGCCATCGCCTTCCTGATGCCGCTGTTCCTGCTGCTGCTCTTCGGTTACGGCGTCTCGCTCGACGCCGACCACGTGCCGGTGGCCTTCGTCGCCGAGCAGCCCTCCGCGGATAGCCGCGACTTCGAATCGAGCCTGCGCGGTAGCCACTACTTCGCTGTCTCGCCGCTGCGCACGATGCCCGAGGCGGAACAGGCGTTGCGCGAGGGAACGGTCAACGCCATCGTCCGCCTGCGCGCCAACTTCACCGAACAGCTCCGCCGCGCTGACGGCGCGCCGATCCAGGTGATCGTCAACGGCGTCGATGCCAACACGGCGCGCCTGACGCTCGGCTACCTCGAAGGCGCCTGGGGCAACTGGCTGGCCCGCCGCGCCGAAGCCAGCGGACGGGCGCTGAAGGTGCCGGTGCAGATGGAACAGCGCATCTGGTTCAACAGCGAGATGAAGAGCCGCGACTTCCTCGTACCCGGACTGGTGGCGATCATCATGACGCTGATCGGCGCGCTGCTCACCGCGCTGGTCATGGCCCGCGAATGGGAGCGCGGCACGCTCGAAGCGTTGCTGGTGACCCCGGCGAGCATGAGCGAAATCCTCCTCGGCAAGATCGTCGCCTATTTCGTCCTCGGCACCGGCGGCATGCTGCTCACCGTCGCGCTCGCCGTCTGGCAGTTCGGCGTGCCGCTGCGCGGCTCATTCTGGCTTCTGTGGGCATGCGCCTCGCTGTTCCTGCTCGCCGCGCTGGGCATGGGCCTGACGATCTCGACGCTGGCGCGCAACCAGTTTGTCGCCGGGCAGATCGCCATCGTCGGCACCTTCCTCCCCGCCTTCCTGCTCTCCGGTTTCATCTTCGACATCGACAGCATGCCGCTGGCGATCCAGGCGTTCACTCATCTCGTCGTCGCCCGCTATTTCGTCTCGATCGTGCAGACGCTGTTCCTCGCCGGCGACGTCTGGGCCATCGTCCTGCCCAACGCGCTGGCGTTGCTGCTGATGGCGCTGTTCTTCCTCGGCGTCACCTGGCGCAAATCGCGCAAGCGTCTGGAATAAGTCGAATGCGCTCGATGCTGACCCGCGTGCTGGCCCTGTTGCTCAAGGAGTTCCTGGCGCTGTTCAAGGACCCGAAGAGCCGCTCGGTGCTGATCGGCCCGCCGCTGATCCAGCTGATCGTCTTCGGCTACGCGGCGACGTTCGAGTTGAAGGACATCCCCTACGCCATCTACAACGAGGATCGCGGCGCAATCTCGCGCCGGCTGGAAGCAGCGTTCGCCGGTGCGCCTTCGTTCCACCGCGTCGCCACGATCAGCGCCGCCGGCGAGATAACGCCGCTGATCGACAGCCGCGAGGCGCTGCTGGTCATCCATATCGGGCAGCGCTTCAGCGACCGCCTGCTGTCGAGCGACTATGCGGCGGTCCAATCACCGCTGCAGGTGCTCATCGACGGGCGCAACTCGAACACCGCGATGCTGGCGATGAACTACGTGCGCAGCATCGTCGACGACTTCAACCGGGAATGGATGACGGAACGCGGATTACCCTCGCTGCCCGCCCGCCTTGAGTCGCGCGCCTGGTTCAACCCGAACCTGGAAAGCCGCTGGTTCTTCGTGCCGGGCATCATCGGCATGCTGGCCCTGATCGCGACGATCCTCGTCACCGCGATGACGGTCGCGCGCGAACGCGAGGAAGGCACCTTCGACCAGTTGCTGGTCACCCCGCTGCGCCCCGGCGAAATCCTGCTCGGCAAGGCCTTGCCGGGTTTTCTGATCGGCCTCGCACAGGGCACGGTCATCCTGCTGATCACCGTGCTGTGGTTCGGTGTGCCGCTGCGCGGCAGCGTTCCGGCGCTGTACTGCGGCCTTGCGCTGTTCCTGCTCTCCGGCGTCGGTGCCGGCCTGCTCATCTCCTCGCTGGCCGTCACCCAGCAACAGGCGCTGCTCGGCGCCTTCCTGTTCATGGTGCCGGCGATCATCCTCTCCGGTTTCGCCACGCCGATCGCCAACATGCCGCCCTTCGTGCAGGCCGTCACCTACCTCGATCCGCTGCGCTACTTCATGACCATCCTGCGCAAGGTGTTCCTGGAAGGCGCAGAGTTCGACGTACTGGCCAGCCAGTTGTGGCCGATGGCGGCTATCGGCGCGGCGACGCTGGCGCTCGCCGGCTGGCTATTCCGCCACCGGATGAACTGATAGCGACGCTGTCAACCGAGATCGACCGGCACGAACAACTTCGCGTCACCACGCTGAATCAGCAGCGCGACCCGCTTCGAGGCCTTCGCCACCAGCGCGCGCAATTGCTCGACGTTCGCCACCGGCTCGCCATTGACCGACAGCACGACATCGCCACGCCGGATACCTGCCTTGGCCGCAGCACCGGAGACGTTCTCCACGACGAGGCCGCCCTTGCCGCCGATCTGGCGAGTCTCTTCCGGGGTCAGCGTGCGCAGGGCCAGGCCCAGTTTGCTTTGCGTCGTTTCCTTGCCATCAGCGCTGGCCGTCTTCTCGTCTTTCGCGCCGCCGACCTTGACCTCGATGTCACGTGTGCTGCCCTTGCGCCAGATCTGCAGCTTCGCCGTCTCGCCGGGGCGGATATTGGCAATGATCGGCGGCAGTTCGTTCGACGACTGGATCTCCTTGCCGTTGACCGCCAGGATCACGTCGCCCGATTCCAGCCCGGCCTTGGCCGCGGGGCTGCCGGACTCGACAGAGCTGATCAGCGCGCCAGCCGGCTTGGAGAGGCCGAACGACTCGGCCAGCGACTGGTTGACCTCCTGGATCGAAACCCCCAACCGGCCGCGCTGCACCTTGCCGTGCTTCATGATCTGGTCCTGGATCGACATCGCGACGTCGATCGGGATGGCGAACGAGAGGCCCTGGTAGCCGCCAGTGCGGCTGTATATCTGCGAGTTGATCCCGATCACCTCGCCGGCCATGTTGAACAGCGGCCCGCCCGAGTTGCCGGGATTGACCGCCACGTCGGTCTGGATGAACGGCACATAGTTGTCGTCCGGCAGCGAGCGCGACTTGGCGGAGACGATACCAGCGCTGGCGCTGCTTTCGAAACCGAACGGCGAGCCGATCGCCAGCACCCATTCGCCGACACGCGTGTTCGCCGTGCTGCCGAGCTTCACCGTCGGCAGACTGCGCGCCTCGATCTTGAGCACCGCCACGTCGGTCGCCTTGTCCGCGCCGAGCACCTTGGCCTTGAACTCGCGCTTGTCGTTAAGGCGGACGATCACTTCGTCGGCACCGTCGATCACATGCGCGTTGGTCAGGATGACCCCATCCTCGCGGACGATGAAGCCAGACCCCTGGCCGCGCACGCGCTGCTCGCCGCGCTGCTGCGGAATGCCGAAATGGCGGAAAAACTCGTAGAACGGATCGTTCGGATCGAGCCCCGGGAAGTCCGGCACGTTCGGGTTCTTCACCTTGCCGGACATGCTGATATTGACCACCGCCGAACTGTTGCGCGCAACGATCTCGCTCATGTCAGGCAACGCCACCGCCGCCGCGACGGACCCCGGTGCCGCGTAGACGTTCCAGACGCCGCCCTTTAGGGCAATCGAATAGGCCCCGCTCAGCGCGGCGGTCACGACAGCAACAATCAGTGTTTTCTTGAGCATAGCGGTCGTCATGATCAGTTCCTCCTTGAGAATCATGGGTCGTTCAGGCAAAGCCGAGGCTTTGCGATGGAGGCATCCTAACGAACCGATACTTAAACTTTGCTTAAGAAAAGCGAGGGAACGTCACTCGTGCTTTCAAGCCGCCGCCATCGGCGTCGCCGAGTTCCACCGATGCCCTGTGCCGCCGGGCGATCGTCCGCACGATAGCCAGCCCCAGACCGGCTCCTGAACCGCTGCCACGCCGGTAAAAGCGGTCGAAGACGCGCCCGCGCTCATCCGGCGGAATGCCCGGGCCGTTGTCGGCAACTTCCAGACTGGCAACTCCGTCCGCCAGCACGCACGACACATCGACCCGTCCGCCGTCGGGCGCGTAGCGCAGGGCGTTGCCGATCAGATTGGCGAGAAGTATCTTCAGGGCGCCCGCGTCGCCGCGAACCATCGCCGCTTCATCCGCCTGGGCGACGCCGAGGTCGATATGCCGGGTTTCGGCCAGACGCAGATGCTCGGTCACCGATTCGCGCACGACATCAGCCAGTCGGACATCGCTCATCGTCGCCTGCGAGGCTTCCGGCTCCTGCCGCGCCAGCGTCAGCATCTGCTGGACGGTGTGGCTCGCGCGCTGCAATCCATGTTTCAGGTCGCCCAAAGCCGCCGCCCGCTCCTCCTCCGTACGCGCCCGTTCGACGAGCTGCGTCTGCAACTGCAACGCGGTCAGCGGCGTCCGCAACTCGTGCGCGGCATCGCCGACGAAGGCCCGTTGCGCATCGAGCGCCGCCTTGAGGCGGGTCAGCAGATCGTTCAGCGAATCGACCAGCGGCCGCACCTCGTCCGGCACGTCGCCCGCCGGCAGGACATCGAGCGAATCCGGCGTCCGCGCCTGCACCGACTGCGCCAGCCGACCGAGAGGCCGCAGGCCGCGCCCGACCAGCCACCAGGTCAGGAATCCGAGCATCGGCAGCAGAATGAGGAACGGCTGCAGCGTCCTCCACGCCGCCGCCGCAGCGAGCTGGTTGCGCACGCGAATCGGCTGCGCCACGGCGATCGTCAGGCCGCGATACTGGATGGCGTAGAGGCGCCAGGCTTCCTCGTCGGTTTCTGTCGTCGAGTAGCCAAGACGAGTCAGTTCCGGCAACGTGTAATGCGGCCGCGAGTAAAACACGGTGAGGCCGTTCTGGTCCCACACCCGGATCACGTAGTCGAGCCGCTCGTCACTGGCCAGCGCCTGGGCGCCGCCCTCGAAGCGCTGATCGCGCAGCGACAGGGCAATCTGCTCCAGGTGGTAGTCGAACAGTTCCCCGGCCTCATCAAGCGCCGTGCGGTAGGTGGCCCAGCCGGCCAGCAACATGGCTGCGCCCAGCGTTCCCAGCAGCGCCAGCAACAGATGGCGGCGGATCGAGTTCATGGCTCGGCCGGCACCATGTAGCCGACGCCGCGCACGTTGCGGATGCGCTCCGCGCCGATCTTGCGCCGCAGCGCGTGGATGTGCACTTCGACGGCGTTGCTTTCGATCTCCTCGCCCCAGCCGTACAGGCTCTCCTCGATCTGCGCCCGCGACAGCGGCACACCGGGCTGTTTCATCAGCGCGTGCAGCAAGGAGAACTCGCGTTTGGAGAGGGCGACCGGCGCTCCGTCGAGCGTCACGGTGTGCGCCGCCGGATCGAGCGACAGCGGCCCGACGTCGAGCACCGGCGAAGCCCGCCCGCCTTGCCGCCGCAACAGGGCGCGCACGCGCGCCGACAATTCGTCGAGATCAAACGGCTTGACGAGATAATCGTCGGCGCCGGCATCAAGCCCCTTGACCCGGTCGGCCACGGAATCGCGCGCGGTAATCACCAGCACCGGCGTCGCCACGCCCCTGCGCCGCAGGGCGGCGAGCAGTTCCAGCCCGCTTTTGCGCGGCAGGCCGAGGTCGAGCAGGATCAGTTCATGCACCCCGTCGGCCAGCGCCCCTTCGGCGGCGGCGCCGTCGCGCGCCCAGTCGACGCTGTAGCCCTCCTGCTTCAGGCCGCGCTGGACGCTGGCGCCGATCATCGGATCATCCTCGACCAGCAGCAGACGCATTTCTTTCCTCCCGTCCTCGAACAAGGAGGAATGATACCCGTCGCTTCAGGCCGCCAGCCAGTTCACCAGACCGCCGATCAGCACGAGATGGACGAACAAGCCCGCGCCGAGCAGCACCGGGCGCCAGCCCGCCTGCTTCATCCGCGTCACGTTGGTGTCGATGCCCAGCGAGGCCATCGCCATCGTCAGCAACAGTGCCCCGCCGATGCGCAGGAACTCCACCACGCCCGCAGGCAGGACGTGCAGCGAATTGACCCCGGCCAGCGCCACGAAGGCGACGGCGAACCACGGGATCGGCAAAGCGCCGTTGCTCCGCTGGCCATTCCCGCGCCGGCCGGCGAACCAGCCGACGGCGATCAGGAACGGCACCAGCAGCATCACCCGGATCATCTTGACGATCACCGCGCTGCCGGCCACGTCGCCGCCGATCGTGCTGCCGATGGCCACCACCTGCGCCACCTCGTGCACCGTCGAACCTACGTAAATGCCGAAATCGAACGCGCCGGCGCCGAGCCACGCGTAGATCAGCGGATAGAGAAGCATCGCCAGCGTGCCGAAAAGGACCACCGTCGCCACTGCCACCGCGCTCTTGCCGGCCAGCGTGGAGTCGTCCGAACGCAGCATCGGCACCGTCGCCACTACCGCCGCCGCGCCGCAGATCGCACTGCCGGCGGAGGCCAGCAATACCGTCTCGCGGTCCATCCCGAGCAGGCGACGGCCGACGAACCAGCCGAGACCCAAGGTCGAAACCACCATCACGAGATCGACCAGGATGCCGGTGCTCCCGACCTGAAGTATCTGCTGCACGCTCAGGTTGAAGCCGTACAGCGCCACGCCGGCGCGCAGGAAGCGGCGCTGCGCGAACGCCAGACCGGGCCGGAAGGCGCCGTGCCCGACCCGCGGCAAAAAGTTGCCGAGCAGCGCGCCGAGCAACAGCGCCAGCGTCAGCGAACTCACCCCGTACTGGCGCACGCCCTCCCACTGGGCGATGCCCCAGGCCGCCAGCGCAATCGCCGCGACCAGCGCCACTCCGGCAAGAATGCTGTCTTTCTTTAACATCGGACCCACCCGAAAAAATGATGGCGAACAGTAATCCAGCCGACTAAAATCTGTAAAACAGATTGTTTTTATTATTTCAATCAATTTTGCAGATGAAAATCACCCTGCGCCAACTCGAAGTATTCACCGCCGTCGCCAGCCACGGGCATGTCACCCGTGCCGCCGAGAGCATCGCCCTGACACAATCGGCCGCCAGCACCGCACTCGGCGAACTGGAACAGCAACTCGGGACGCTGCTGTTCGACCGCATCGGCCGCCAGCTTCGGCTCAACGAACCCGGCCGACAGTTGCTGCCGAAGGCGCTCGACGTACTCGACCGCGTCCGCGAGATCGAATCGGCGAGCGACGGCGGCCAACTGGCTTTCGACCTCGATCTCGGCGCCAGCCTGACGATCGGCAACCACCTTCTTCCCGTCCTGCTCGCCGAACTCGGGCGGCGGCATCCGCACGGGCGCGTGCGCCTGTCGCTGAAAAACACCGAACAGGTCGTCGCCGACCTGCTGGCCTACCGCATCGACCTCGGCTTCGTCGAAGGCCTTGTGCAGGATGAACGCCTGCAGCGCCACGTCTGGCACCAGGACCGGCTCAGCGTCTTTGTCGCGGCCGACAACCCGCTGGCCGGAAAAACCGCGACACACGACGACCTCAAGGAGGTCAGCTGGATCCTGCGCGAAAAAGGCTCCGGCACCCGCGACGTATTCGACCGGGCGTTGGCCAGTGCCAGCCTGCCGCGCCGCATCGCCTTCGAACTCGAACAGCCGGAAGCGATCCGTCAGTGCGTCCGCAACGGCCTCGGCATCGGCTGCCTCTCGACCCTCGAACTGCGCGACGCCATCCAGTCCGGCTGGCTCGCCCCGGTATCGACGCCCTTTCTCAATCTCGAACGCCAATTCCAGGTCGTCCTCCACCGCGACAAACACCTCAGCCCGGGACTGCGGGCGATCCTCGCGCTGTGCGGGGTCGATGGAGTTTGAAGCAAGGAGTGCCAATACCTCACGCTTTCATTTCTGGCAGGCCGTGAGTGAAGGTAAACTCCGCACACCTTTCGCCGCCATCCATTGCCATGCCGTTATCCCAGATTCTGGACCTTCGCACGCTGCTGGCCATCAACATCGTCAATCTGGGCCTTTGCGTCGGCGTGATGAGCATTGCCTGGCACGACAACCGGCACAAATTCCCCGTCACCGCATTCTGGGTCCGGGCGTTGGCACTCCAGTTTCTGTCGTTCTTGTTGTTCCTGCTGCGCGGCCAGGTTCCCGACTTCTTGTCGATCATCGTGGCGGCAGGCCTTGTCACCACGGGTTTCACGCAACTCATCGCCGGCCTGGCCGTGCATCTCGATTTCGCCCTCCCGTCCCGGCGCCTGTACGTGGGGCAAGCCGTTTTTCTGGGACTCCATGCGTTCTTGACGTATGTCGAACCCAGCTTCTATTGGCGCTGTATCAATTATTCCGTGGTGCTGGCATGGCTCAGTCTGGAGGCTGTGCGCCTTGTCGTTCTTGTGCCTGCCAGCAAGCAGCACGGGACCCGGTTCTTTGCCGTCGTGATGACGACGTATGCCGCACTCTTCGCCGGGCGGGCCGTTTACTACCTGTCGGTCGTGCCGACGAATGCGGATTTTTTCCATCCGAACGATTTCGACCTGTTGATGTATCTCGTCATTCAGTTGCTGGCCATCGCCCTGGTTTTCAGCCTGATCATGATCGTCAACCGCCGCCTGCATCGCGACGTGGAAGACGACATCAAGCGCCGGCTCGAGGCGGAGGCGTTGATGCAACTCAACCTCGATCGCCTGGCGCGCGCTGAATTGATCTCGAAGACAGGCAATTGGGAACTTCATCTCGATTCACAGGATATCGTCGCCTCCCCCGGAGCCGCCATGATTTACGAAATGAAAGGGGAGCGTTTTGCGCTTGAACAGATCAAGCGCGTGGCAATGCCGGAATATCGGCCGGTGCTCGACGCCGCAATGAAAGGACTGCTTGAGGAAGGGGTGCCATACGATGTCGAGTTCCGCATCCAGGCCCCTCGCACCGGGCAAATCAGGGATATTCACTCCATCGCCGTGTATGACCCGGCGCAGAACGCCGTCTTCGGGGTACTGCAGGATGTCACGCAGCAAAAGAATGTCGAGCGGGAACTGGAGCGCATCGTGCAGACAGACCCGCTCACACAGCTTTTCAGCCGACGATTTTTCATGGAGCTCGCGGAGCGCGAACTGGCGACAGCAACGCGATATGGCCGCGAGTTGTCCGTATTGATGCTCGATGTCGATCATTTCAAGGCGATCAATGACGTGCACGGACACCAGACCGGCGATCTTGTGTTGCGATCCCTTGGCCAGGTGTTTCGCGACATGCTTCGCGAAGTGGATATCGTGGGCCGGATCGGCGGCGAGGAATTCGCCGCGGTCTTGCCGGAAACCAGCGTGCTGCGCGCATTCGCTGTGGCGGAGCGCTTGCGGCGTGCCGTCGAGACTACGGAAATCCCGTTGAAGCGGGGGTTGCCGATCAAGATCACCGTGTCGATCGGCGTCACGGCAGCGAGCAAGTCCCAGGAGAACATCGACACCCTGCTGGCGCGGGCCGATCAAGCGCTTTACGACGCGAAACACCAGGGGCGCAATCAGGTCGCTGTGTACGAGATTCGCGCTGATGGAAGCGTTGCCGCTCCCGATAACTGAAGCATCCCGACCGGTAACACCAGTGAACGTGGTAGGATGACGCCTCCTCGCAGCGCCATTCATCAGTCTTGGCGTGCGTCCGATCAGGCCCGGCAGCTTCGCCCGGCCTGACCCCACAATCCCTGAGCATCTTCCCAGACTGGTTCGTGCATCCGCGGTCGTCCGCGCACGCAGGGCGGATGCCTGGAGTTCCCACACGTGAAATTCACCGAACTGGGTCTCGCCCCCGAGATCCTGCGCGCCATTGCCGACCAAGGCTACGAAACCCCCACCCCGATCCAGGCCCAGGCCATCCCCGTCGTTCTCGCCGGGCATGACCTGATGGCCTGCGCCCAGACGGGCACCGGCAAGACCGCCGGCTTCACCCTGCCGATCCTCAACCGCCTGGCGAACAGCAAGACCACCGGCCCGCGCAAGATCCGCGTGCTGATCCTGACCCCAACGCGCGAACTCGCGGCGCAGGTCGAGGAGAGCGTCCGCACCTACGGCGCCCACCTGCCTGTCAAGTCGCTGGTGATCTTTGGCGGCGTCGGCATCAACCCGCAGATCGCCGCGCTCAAGAAAGGCGTCGACATCCTGGTGGCCACGCCCGGCCGCCTGCTCGACCACGCGCAGCAGCGCACCGTCGACCTGTCGGGCATCGACGTGCTGGTGCTCGACGAGGCCGACCGCATGCTCGACATGGGCTTCATCCACGACATCCGCAAGGTGCTTGCCCTGCTCCCGAAGAAGCGCCAGAACCTGCTTTTCTCGGCGACCTTCTCCGACGAAATCCGCACGCTGGCCGGCAGCTTCCTGGTCGATCCCGAATACGTTGAATCCGAACGCCGCAATACCGCCTCCGAACTGGTCACGCAGTACGTCTACAAAGTCGACCGGGAACGCAAGCGCGACCTGCTGATCGACCTGATCAAGGAAAAGGGCTGGCATCAGGTGCTGGTGTTCACGCGTACCAAGTGGGGTGCGAACGGGCTCGCCGAAAAGCTGACCAAGGCCGGCATCGGCGCCGACGCCATCCATGGCAACAAGAGCCAGGGCGCCCGCACCCGGGCGCTCGGCGATTTCAAGAACGGCAAGCTGCACGTCCTGGTCGCCACCGACATCGCCGCGCGTGGTATCGACATCGACGAACTGCCACACGTCGTCAACTACGAGCTGCCGAACGTGCCCGAGGATTATGTACACCGCATCGGCCGCACCGGCCGCGCCGGCTCCGAAGGATCGGCCGTCTCGCTGGTTTGCGTCGATGAGCACAAGCTGCTGAAAGACATCGAGCGGCTGATCAGGAAGCCGATCGACGTGCTGCTGCATCCGGGCTACGAGCCCGACCCGAGCATTCGCCCCGAACCGATCCAGCTGCGCTCGGCGGGCGCACGCGGCGGACAACGCCCGGCGGGCGGAAACCGGGGAAGCGCATCGCGGGCGAGCAAGCCGAAAGCACCGGCAAAGACACCGGCCCCTGCAGGCAAACCCGGCGTTGGCACGGTGCAGCGGAATGCTGCGCGCGACGGGAAGCCCGCCCGACCGATGAAGGGCTCATCGACGAGGGGACAGCGCTGATCGCCGGAAAACAGGCGGGGGCGGCGCCAAGGAGTTCGAGGCTCTAAGGAAACGCTGAATTATTCGTCACCCCGGCGAAGGCCGGGGTCCAGTTCGTTGAATTTTCTGAATTCCGGCCTTCGCCGGAATGACGAATCTTCAATAAGTCAGCACTTCTCTAAGGAAGATCATTCCTGCCGCAACGCCCCGCTCGCCGCAAAAACGATCCGGCGGGTCAATTCTTCAAGGAGCGAGGAAGCCGAGCGGGCGTAGTGCCAATGCAGCGGCACCTCCAGCGCCGTGTCGGCAACCAGTTCGACCAGGCTGCCGTCCTCCAGGAGCGGCGCGACGAGCGTTTCAGGATGGAGCCCCCACCCCATGCCGGCCAGGGCGGCGGTTACGAACGCCTGCGGCGACGGCAGCGTGTGCCGCGGCAGCTCAACATGACGGTGGCACAGGCGCTGCGCCCAGCGTGCCTGCAGCTCGTCCTTTTTGTTGAAGACGAGACTGGGCGCCTTCGCCAAGCTGCCGGCCCCGACGCCATCGGAGAAATGGCGCGCCACGAAGGCAGGGCTGGCAGCGGCGACATAACGCATCGCACCAAGCGGCCGGCTGTTGCAACCCGCCGCCGGGCGACTGGTCGCCGTCACGGCGCCCAGCACCTTGCCGCCGCGCAACCATTCGGCCGTGTAGTCCTGATCGTCGACGGCCACCTCAAGCAGAACCGGCGCGTCGGCAGCGAATGCGGCAATCACCGGCGCAAGCCAGGTAGCCAGGCTGTCGGCATTGACGGCGATCGGCAGCGACACCCGGGCACCGCCTTCGCGGGCGAGTACCGGCACGGCCTCCTGCAGTTCCTGCTCAAGAAGCATCACCCGATCGACATGCCGGCAAAGCCGCCGCCCCATTTCGGTCGCTGAACACGGCTGGCCGCGCACCACCAGTGCGCAGCCGACGCGCTCCTCCAGCAGGCGAATGCGTTGCGAAATGGCCGACGGCGTAACGTTGAGCACGCGCGCGGCACGATCGAAACTGCCTTCGCGCACGACAGCAGCCAGGGCAAACAAGGATTGGTAATCGAGCATGTGATTAGATTTACTGAATCGACATTAGAAACGATAGTTTGTCTTAATCGACGGGGCCGGGCAATCTGGCGACATCCTTGGTTCTTGTCCCACATTTCCCATGTTCTTCGCGGTATTCATCCAGGGCCTGTTGCTGGGTTTCGGCCTCATCGTTGCCATCGGCGCGCAGAATGCCTTCGTGTTGCGGCAGGGGCTCCGCAACGAGCACGTCGGCAGCGTCGTCGCGTTTTGCGCGCTGGCTGACGCGGTATTGATCACCGCCGGCGTGATGGGCATGGCGCAAGCAATCGGGCAGAATCCGGGCGTGGCGCGCGCCCTGGCGCTGGCCGGCGCCGCCTTTCTGGCCTTTTACGGCTGGCAGGCCTTCCGGCGAGCCGGGCAAGCGCAGGAACTGGAAGCCGCCGTCGATGCAACGGGCCTCAGCCGCAAGTCAGCCGTTCTTCAGGCTGCGGCCTTCACCCTGCTGAACCCGCATGTTTACCTCGACACGGTACTGCTGATGGGCAGCATCGGCGCCCAGCACGCGCCGCCGTCGCGCGCGTGGTTCATCCTTGGCGCGAGCACGGCCAGCCTGTGCTGGTTCCTGCTGCTGGGGTTTGGCGCCCGCGGGCTGGCGCCGGTGTTTGCGCGCCCGCGAGCATGGCAGATCATGGATGGACTGATCGGCGTGACCATGTGGGTACTCGCGGCGCTGCTGCTTCGCCACGTGGCGACAGCTGGCTGAGCAACGGCTCTTCGCCGTCGTTCATGCCCATCGCTCCGCGGAGCGACATCCTCACTCACTCGTCCCCGTTCATGACCCCGAACAACTGCAACAGGCTGGTGAACAGGTTGAAGATCGAGACGAACAGCGTCACCGTCGCCAGGACGTAGTTGGTCTCGCCGCCGTGGATGATGTTGCTCGTCTCGTAGAGGATGAGGCCGGACATCAGCAGCACGAACGCCGCCGAGACGGTCAGCGACAGCGCCGGAATCTCGAAGAACACCGCCGCCAGACCGGCGAGGAACGCGACCAGGATGCCGACGCTCAGGAAGCCGCCCATGAAGCTGAAGTCCTTGCGGGTGGTCAGGGCGTAGGCTGAAAGGCCGATGAAGATCACGGCCGTCGCCCCCATCGCCTGCATGACGATCTCGCCACCGTTGGGCAGGCCGAGATAGCGGCTGATGATCGGCCCCAGAGTGTAGCCCATGAAGCCGGTCAGCGCGAACACGGCAAGGATTCCGCCCGCACTGTTCTGAAGTCTGTGCACGGCGAACAGCAGGCCGAAGTAACCGCCGAGCGTCAACAGGATGCCCGGATGCGGCAGCTTGAGCGCCGCGGATACACCTGCGGTCAGCGCGGCGAATGCCAGGGTCAGCGACAGCAGCAGGTAAGTGTTGCGGATCACCTTGTTGGTCGCAAGGGCAGACTCGACGCCTTCATGCGGCAGGGCAATGGCGCGGGCGCGGGGAGTGTTCCGGTTCATATGTATCTCCTTTCGGTTCGGAAAAACGGCATCAAGGGAATGGAGGCTCACGGCACGACGAGCACGGGGATGCGCGACAACTGCATCACCGCGTGACTCACCGAACCGAGCAGCATCCCTTCGAGGTTGCCGAGGCCGCGGCACCCCATCACGACTTCACTGGCATGCAATTGAGTCGCCAGCTCGAAAATTCTCTCGGCCGGCTCGCCCATCACCAGATGCAGCCGCCATGGCAATCCCTTGGCATCCAGGGTGGCGCGCGCTCGCGCCGTAGCCTCCAGGCCTCTGTGCGCCAGCTCGGTCTCGGCAGCTTCCTTGGAGAGCCACGGCTGCACATGGACCAGATGCAGCGCGCAAGCGTTCATCAGAGCAGCCTGGTTCGCCGCGTGGACAACGGCGCGCAGCGCGTTGTCCGAGCCATCCACCGCGATCAGCCGGAGATTGGCTATCGGCGCCGCGAGTGGTGGCGCGCTATCGAAAACAAGGGCGATCAGGCGGCCGCCGCCATCGCGCTGATTGCCGACAAGGGCCGGCGCGGCTGAAGTGGAGTTCATGCTTCCTCCTTTGCGACAAGAGCGTGCCGCCGTCTTGAAAGCGCCAGACTGGCGAGCACCGAGACAAGGATGATGCCGGCGACGATGGACAGCGACCACTGGATTGGCATGTGGAACCAGGGCATCGCCAGCATCTTGCCGCCGATGAAGACCAGCACGATGGCGAGGCCGTACTTGAGCAGGTGGAAACGATCCGCCATGTCGGCGAGCAGGAAGTAGAGCGCGCGCAGGCCCATGATCGCGAAGATGTTCGACGTGAACACGATGAACGGGTCGGTGGTCACGGCGAAGATCGCCGGGATGCTGTCCACCGCGAAGACCAGGTCGCTGGCTTCGATGAGCAGCAGCACGAGGAACATCGGCGTCGCCCACAGCAGGCCGTTCTGCCGCACGAAAAACACCTCGCCATGGAAATTCGGCGTGATGCGGAGATGGCTGCGCAGCCAGCGCAACAGCGGGTTCTGGTCAAGGTCCGGCTGGTGTTCGGCGAAGATCAGCATCTTGATGCCGGTGATGATCAGGAACGCACCGAAAACATAGAGAATCCACGCGAACTGCTGCACCAGCCAGACCCCGGCCAGGATCATCCCGGCGCGCATGACGATCGCCCCGAGCACGCCGTAAAGCAGTACGCGGCGCTGCAGTTCCGGCGGCACGGCGAAGAAGCCGAAAATCATTACGAAGACGAACATGTTGTCGACCGACAGCGACTGTTCGATCAGGTAGCCGGCGAGGAACTCCAGCGTCTTGGTACGCGCCACGTCAGCGCCGTGCGCATCGTTCAGATACCACCAGAGCAGCCCGGCAAAGGCCAGGGCCAGCGACACCCAGGCGATCACCCAGGCCAGCGCTTCCTTGACGTGAACGCGGTGCGTCTTGCGCCCGCCGAACACGAACAGGTCGAGCGCCAGCATGGCCAGCACGAAGGCGATGAAACCGGCCCACATCGGGCCGGTGGCGAAACTGACAGCGGTGGAATCGTTCATCTAAAGGTACTCAACTGAAAAAAGCGTCGTCAGGAACAGCCGGTCGTCCTTGATCACAGCCCCCCCTGCTCTGCACCGAATTCGCTCCAACTGGCGTTTCGCCGCGTGGCAAGCTGCGGGCGCCTGGCAATCCGGCGGTCCAGGGTGCGCCCGGTGCGTTCGGCGGCCCGGTCTATGGCGACATAGAGATCCGCCTGGGTATCGTCGATGGCAATGGGGGACGCGCCCTTCAGGCGGACCTCGATGCCGCAGCATTTGTCGACACCGCCCCGCGGCCCATTGACATCGGCAAGCCGCACGACGACGCGGGAAATCACGTCGCGGCCATGGTTCAGGGAATACGCAAGGCGCTTGACGATGTGCTCACGCAGGCCTTCGGTCAGAGCGAAGTCGTCGGAGTGAATCTGGATCTGCATTTCCGTCTCCCAGGGTTAACAAACGATGAGGGGATTATGGAGATCGCTTTTATTCGAATCAAACAGATAATATATTTCGCTCTGTTCGAAAAAATAGAACACAGGAGAGCGCCGTGCTGAACTTCAAACACCTGCACTACTTCGTCAGCGTCGCCCGTGAAGGCGGCATCATCCGCGCGGCCGAACGCCTGCATCTCGCGCCGCAAACGCTTTCCGTCCAGATCGCCCAACTGGAGGACCGGATAGGTGTAGCGCTCTTCAACCGTACCGGGCGCCGGATGGAACTGACCCCCGTGGGCAAGCTGGCCCTGTCCTACGCCGAGGAGATCTTCCAGACCGGGGCGGAACTCGAGGAAATCCTGCGCCAGGGCGGCGAAGAACACTTCGTCACCTTCCGCGTCGGCATCGCCGACGTGATTCCCAAGTTCGTCGCCCATCGGCTGCTCGCGCCGGTACTGAACCAGCCCGAGGCCGTGCGCCTGGTGTGCAATGAAGACCGGCTCGAACGTCTGCTGGCGGAGATGGCGATCCATCGACTCGACATGGTGCTGGCCGACCGTCCGATGCCGCCCGGCACCGAAATCAAGGGCTACAGCCATCCCTTGGGCGAGTCGCCCATTGCCCTCATGGCCTCGCCTGCGCTTGCCCGGAACCTGGAAGGAAAATTCCCGGGGAACCTCGAAGGCCAGCCGTTACTGCTCCCTGGCAAGGACAGCGCCCTGCACGGCGCGCTGCCGCGCTGGCTGGAACGCCGAGGCATCTGGATGCGAATCGTCGGGGAATTCGACGACAGCGCCCTGATGAAAGCCTTCGGCGAAGGAGGCGCCGGCATATTCCCCGCCGCCTCCGCTAGCCTGCCCGACGTCGTCGCGCACTACCAGGTCGAACAGGTCGGCGTCATCGAGGAAATCCACGAGCGGTATTTCCTCATCTCCCCGGAACGGCGACTCACCCACCCGGCAGCGCGCGCCGTCAGCGAACATGCCCGCTCCGGGCTGTTTGCGGCCGGCTCCTGATCGGGGTTAAGGTAGAACTGTTGAGGCCAGTCCAAGAGAAACCGTGCCAGAGAGAAACCGGGGGCTGTCCCATGTTTTTTTCCCATGTTTTTCCCTCGCCTGCGGGCGAAACACGGCCTGTCAGAAACCACCCACGCCAAGGGCCACAGACAAACAAGAGAAATAGCGGAGCACGAACTGGATCCCGGCCTTCGCTGGGATGACGGGGCTTCCCTTGTCTTCCGGCGAAAACCGGCGACTACTTGCAACGCAATTCGTTGAGTTGTTGCGTCGCCTTGGTTCCGACGGGTTTGCGTCTAACCGAACACACCCTGACGTCGGCTGGTAATTGCCGAGCGAGACGAACATCGGACGACAGGTAGTTGCATACAACCCAATGCTCTTCTCCTGCAGGAAGGTTCCACATCACTTCCGCCTTTGTATCGAAATCCGGCACCAGAGTCGCTCCTTGATCCGGCGATCCAGCTGTCAAGGCAATGTAATCAAAGTATTGCGGCAGCGAACTGGAAAATGAACGCCATTCCTCGTACTTCCGCTCCAGCACTCCGGGAGCCGTGATCTGTTCCGGACAGATAATCGTTTGAGCAGAACAGGCGCCCGCAAGCATCACCGCAAGAAGGAAAACAACCGGCCTACTCGATGACATGGAACGTATCTCCGTTGTTGCTCCGCTTTCCCGGGCGGTTGAAGCGGATGGTACGCGGCAGGACCTGCCCCTGCGCGTTCCACTGGTCAAGCACCTGGATCCCGGTAGGGTTCTGTCCCAGATAGATCGCGGCATGTTTTCCCTCGCCATCGGTCGGATACTTTCCCAGATCATCGAACGTTGCAATGGCGGTCCCCCTGCGAATGCTGCCAGCAGTTGCATCCTTTACACGCACACCGCGTTTCCATGCTGTCGTTTGAGGTGCTTTCGTGACTTGCTGTACGAATACCACGCACTCGGTATTCCCCTTGCTGTTGACGTATTTCTTTGGCCCCAGCACGTCCTTTTCGGCAACACTCATCAAGCAAGGCATATTCCCACCCCCATGCATTCACTAAGAAAGAACGAGATCATATACCAAATACATACAAAGACACGGGAAGGCCATGTATTGGCACGTACGACCGTCGGTGGCTTGTTCGCACCGCTTGTGAGCGACTCTAAAAGCCGATGAATCAACTTGGTGCATTACTCTTCGCGATCGCATGACTTTCGTCTATCCTTCGCCCCGCGCTGGAACCGGAGACAACGCTTTTCAGTTGTTTCGTCTAGAAACGCCTTGCGTAACGGACCTGACGACGAGCGGCATGTCTCTTGCTAAACCACGAGGTCGAGACACCCCGACCTTGCCCGGAAAACCGGGGACAGCCCCTGAGGTTTTCCCGGTTTTTTTGATTCTCAACGCCAGACCCCAAACCCAGACGAACGTATGCCCCCAACACTAATACGCGGTAGCGCCCCCTGTCGCTGTGCAGTTCTCCTGGCAATCCTGCTGGTTTTCAGCGCCACATCGTCCTGTGCAAGCGCGGCCCAGCGCGGCAACTACGCTGGCTACCTTGAAGCCACCAAGACCAACCCGGCAATCGCTGACGCCTACTTGCGTGGTGTCGCGGACGCGATAGCCACTGTCAACGCCAGCGTCCAGCATATTGAAAAGAGGAATCCATCCTTCTGCCCGCCGCCCATGTTAAGGCTGTCTGACGGGGACAATGAGCGCCTCATGAAGGAGTTCATGGGCAAACACACCGACCTGGATCCCCGCCAGGTCTCGGTATCGTCGATCCTCTTTCTCGCCTATAAAGATCGCTTTCCATGCCGGCAATGAGTCCAGCCTGCATCGGGGTGTCGATTACTTCGGCGTTTCCTTGGGGAAAAAACTCCGCCAGACACTGAAGCACGCTGATGCCCGATACGCCCCCTGCCACGGCAACGCAAGCCCCCGACGCCGAGACCCGCTTCATGGAAGGCACCCGGCATCTCGCCGAAGGCCGCAACAATGCAGCCGAAGCCTGCTTCCGCGAATCCCTGCGCCTCGTACCCGACCTGCCCGAAGCGGCGGCGAACCTCGGCTACGTGCTCGACAAGCGAGGCGAAACGGAAGAGGCGGAGCGATGGCTGCGGCGAGCACTGGAACTGGCGCCTAACTGCCTGGAACCGGCGCTGACGCTCGGCGCGCTGCTCACCACCGCCAAGCGCTTCAAGGATGCCGAAGCGATCTGCCTGAAGGCCGTCACGCTGCGGCCGGAATCACCACAGCCGTGGACCAACCTCGGCGTGCTCTACGCGGAGATGAAACGCGAGGGCGAGGCCGAGCAGTGCCAGCGTACGGCGATGGCGCTCGACCCGGAACATCTCACCTCCCGCTTCAATCTCGCCTATATATTGCTGCGGCAGGGGCGCTATGAGGAAGGCTGGGCCTGCCTGGAGGCGCGCCGCTGGTACGCTGCCTTTGCCGCGCGGATGACCTGTCCCCGCTGGACCGGCGAGCCATTGACCGGGAGGTCGTTGCTGATCGGCTGCGAAGCCGGGCATGGCGACATGATCCAGTTCGTCCGCTACGCCGCCGTACTGCGAGAACAGGGAGCGCGTTCGATCGATCTTGTCTGCCATCCGCCGCTGCAGCCGCTGTTCGCCAGCCAGCGCGGTCTCGGCATCGATCGCGTCTTTGCCTTCGACAAGCCGCTGCCAGACGGTCGATGGGACTTCTGGACGCCGCCGATGAGTCTCCCCTTCCATTGCGGGACGACCCTGGCGACGATTCCGGCGCGCATTCCGTACCTGCACGCAGCCCCGGAGCGCGTCGCCTCCTGGAATCCCAAGTTGCCCGCCGGGCGTCCGCGCGTGGGATTGGTGTGGAAGGGCAACCCGCGCTTCGAGAACGACCGCGACCGCTCGCTGCCGTCGCTGCAAACGCTGGAACCGCTCGGCGACGTGGCCGGCGTCCACTTCGTCAGCCTGCAGAAAGGCGCGGGCGAGGACGAAGCCGCGGCGCCGCCCGGCCGCCTGCGCCCGATCAATCTCGGCGCGGAGATCGGCGACTTCGCCGACACCGCCGCCCTCGTCAGCCAACTCGATCTCGTCATCGCCGTCGACACCGCCGTCGCCCACCTCGCCGGAGCGCTTGGTGTTCCGTGCTGGATCTTGCTGCCCGACTACAAGACGGACTGGCGTTGGCTGAAGGAACGCGACGATTCGCCGTGGTATCCCGGCGTCGTCAGGCTGTTCCGGCAATCCGGCACGGGACAGTGGAATGCGACCATCGACGTGCTGCGTGCCGCCCTGGCGGAGTTCGCAGTGTCTTTTGTTTCGCCCTCGACGGATGCACACGCTGCACCCGAGGACGCTCCGTAAGCGGAGTGAGCAAGGCATCCGCCGCCAACGCCCCGCTCTGCCAGAGACGGCGCCTGCCGACAGTGAATCAAATTGGTGCATTGCCCTTCGCGATCACCGGACTTTCGTCTATCCTTCGCCCCGCGCTGGAGCCGGATACGACGCTTTTTCTGCTGTTTCGTCCGGAAACGCCTCGCAAAACGGACCTGATGGCTGGCGGCATGCCTCTTGCTAAAGCACGAAGTCGAGACACGCCGACCTTGCCCGATCAGATCGAGACCACGGCCCGGATGGCTTCATCCCGCACCATCATCCGGCCGAACGCGGGGCAAGCAACGAAATTCAGTCACCTACAGGAGAAATCATGCAATTGACGCGTCGCAAGCTCATCGTTCTCGCCACGGCCCTGATGGCCGCCGTGCCGGGTCTCTCGTTCGCACAGGCCAAACTGAAGGTCGCCGCGATCTACACCGTGCCGTTCGAGCAGCAGTGGGTCAGCCGCATCCACAAGGCACTGAAGGCCGCCGAAGCGCGCGGCGAGATTGAGTACCAGGCGACCGAGAACGTCGCCAACGCCGACTACGAGCGGGTCATGCGCGAATACGCGACGGCCGGCAACCAGCTGATCCTCGGCGAAGTCTTCGCTGTCGAAGCCGCCGCGCGCAAGGTCGCCAAGGATTTCCCGAAAACCGCCTTCGTCATGGGTTCCTCCGGCAAGCCGCAGGCGCCGAACTTCAGCGTTTTCGACAACTTCATCCAGGAACCTGCCTACCTCACCGGCCTGATCGCCGGCGGGATGACCAAGAGCAACAAGATCGGCCTGGTCGGCGGTTTTCCGATCCCGGAAGTCAATCGCCTGATGAACGCCTTCATGGCCGGTGCGAAGGAAACCAATCCGAAAGTTGAGTTTTCCGTCAGCTTCATCAACAGCTGGTTCGATCCACCCAAGGCCAAGGAAGCGAGCTTCGCGATGATCGACAAGGGCGTCGACGTGATGTACGCGGAGCGCTTCGGCGTCAGCGACGCGGCCAAGGAAAAAGGCAAACTGGCGATCGGCAACGTGATCAACACCCAGCCGCAGTACCCGGACACGGTCGTCGCCTCGGCGCTGTGGAACATGGAACCGACCGTCGACCGCGCCATCAAGCTGGTCAAGGAAGGCAAGTTTGCCGCCGAAGACTACGGCATCTATTCAACGATGAAGTACAAGGGCTCGGGGCTCGCGCCGCTCGGCACGTTCGAGAAGAAGGTGCCGGCCGAGATCGTCGCCAAGGTCAAGGCGCGGGAGAAGGAGATCCTCGACGGCAAGTTCACCGTCAAGATCGACGACAAGCAGCCCAAGTCGACGGCAAAGTAACCCAACCGCGTAGAAAACCTTGGAACCATCCGCAGCAAAACCGGCGCTGGAAATGCGCCGGATCACCAAGCGTTTTGGCGATCTCGTCGCCAACGACGACGTCAGCCTGTCCGTCGGCGCGGGAGAGATCCTGGCGCTGCTCGGCGAAAACGGTGCCGGCAAGTCAACGCTGATGTCGATCCTGTTCGGCCATTACGTGGCCGACGAAGGCGAGATCAGCGTCAACGGCCAGCCGCTGCCGATCGGCAACCCGGCGGCCGCGCTGGCGGCCGGCATCGGCATGGTGCACCAGCATTTCGCGCTGGCCGACAATCTGACGGTGCTCGAAAACGTGCTGATGGGCACGGAATCGCTCTGGCAACTGTTTTCACGGCGCCGTGCGGCACGCGAAAAACTCCTCGCCGTCGCGCAGCGCTTCGGTTTGCCGGTGCAGCCGGAGATGCCCGTAGCCCGACTCTCCGTTGGCGAACGCCAGCGGGTTGAAATTCTCAAGGCGCTCTACCGCGGCGCCCGCATCCTGATTCTCGACGAGCCCACTGCCGTGCTTACGCCGCAGGAAAGCGAGGCGCTTTTCGCGACGTTGAGCCAGATGGTCGATCAGGGCTTGTCGATCATTTTCATCAGTCACAAACTCGGCGAAGTCATGCGCGTATCCCACCGCGTGGCCGTGCTGCGCGCCGGCCGTCTCGTTGCCCAGGCGCGCACCTCTGACACGACGCAGGCGCAACTGGCGCAATGGATGGTCGGCCACGCGATTGCGCCGCCCGAACGGCGGCCCGCCGCCTCGCCCGGCGCACCCGTGTGCGTTCTGGAGGACGTCAGCACGGCACGCGAGGATGGCGAACGCGAGCGGCTGTCGTCGGTCTCGCTGTCCCTGCGGCGCGGCGAGATCGTCTCCGTCGCCGGCGTTTCGGGCAACGGGCAACGCGCACTGGCCGAGTTGCTCTGCGGCACGCTTCCAGCAACCTCCGGCAGCGTCCGCCTGCGCGGCAGACCGTTGCAAGCGTCGCCGTCCTGGCTCGTGGAACAAGGCGTCGCGCGCATTCCGGAAGACCGGCACGCCGTCGGCGTAATCGGCGACCTCCCGCTCTGGGAAAACACCGTCGCCGAGCGCCTGCGCACCCGCGCCTTCTCACGCCTGGCGTGGATCCGCCGCAAGATCGCGCGCAGCCATGCCGATGCCGTCATCGCTCATTTCGACATCCGCGGCGGCGGCGCAACGACCGCCGCGCGGACGCTGTCCGGCGGCAACATGCAGAAGCTGATCCTTGGCCGCGCCTTGCTCCCCCCGCCGGGGGCGGATGAAAAGGCCGTGCCGAACCTGATCGTGGCGCATCAGCCCACCTGGGGGCTGGACATCGGCGCGGTCGCCTACGTTCACGAACAACTCATCGCCGCGCGCGACGCCGGCGCGGCCATCCTGCTCATCTCGGACGATCTCGACGAGGTGCTCGAACTCGGCGACCGCATCGCCGTCATGCACGACGGCCACCTGACCGAGGCCCGGCCCTACGAGGACTGGACGCGCGAGGAGATCGGCCTGGCGATGGCGGGGCTGCACGCGCCCGCGGAATCCGCACAATCCGCACACTCCGGAGCACCCGCATGAGGCTGGAAAAACGCCACACACCGTCGCGCCGCGCCATGATCCTGGCGCCGGCGGGCGCCATCCTGTTCACCCTGATCGTCAGCGCGCTGCTGGTGCTGTGGGCCGGCGCGCCGATCGGCAAGACCTACGTACTGCTGCTCAAGGGCGGATTCGGTTCCGTCTTTGCCCTGAGCGAAACGCTCACCCGCGCGATTCCGCTGATCCTGACCGGCCTCGCCGCCGCCGTCGCCTTCCGCGCCCGGCTGTTCAACATTGGCGCCGAAGGCCAACTCTACGCCGGCGCCCTGGCGGCGGTAGCCGTCGGCGGACTGCATGGCGGAACCGGTTTCGAGTTGTCGCCCTGGCTGCTGCAGCCGCTGATGCTGCTTGCGGCGGCCCTCGCAGGCGCAGTCGTCCTTCTCGGCCCGGCGCTGATGAAGGCCCGGCTGGGCGTCGACGAGGTGGTCACCACCCTCCTGCTCAACTTCGTCATCCTGCTCGGCGTCTCCTGGCTGCTCGACGGCGCGATGAAGGACCCGATGGCGCTCGGCTGGCCGCAAAGCGTGACCTTGCAGGACGCCTTGCAGTTCGACAAGCTGATTCCGCAAACGCGGGTGCATACCGGGTTGGTCCTCGCGCTGGGTCTGGCCGTGACGTTATGGGCCGCGCTCAAGTACACCGTGCTCGGTTTCGACATCCGCGCCCTCGGCGCGAACGCAAACGCCGCCCGCTTCGCCGGCGTGCCGATCACGCGCACAATCGTCCTGGTTTCGCTGCTCTCGGGCGGACTGGCCGGGTTGGCCGGCGCGGTCGAGGTCGCCGGGCGGACGGCCTACGTCACGCTCGACATGTCGCCGGGCTACGGCTACACCGGCATCGTCATCGCCATGCTGGCCGGGTTGCACCCGCTCGGCGTCGTCGCTGCCAGCCTGTTCGTCGCCGGGGTGCTCGTCGGCGCCGACACCATGAGCCGCGCCGTGGGCGTCCCGACCTACATCGCCGATGTCATCGTCGCAACCTCGCTGATCGCCGTGCTGGTGGCAACCCTGCTGACCCAATACCGAGTCCGGATGGCCAAATGACCGACCTGATCGACATCCTGAGCAACGCGGCCTTCTGGGTCGCCACCCTGCGCATCGCCACGCCGCTGATCTTCGGCACGCTCGGCGTGCTGCTCTGCGAGCGCGCCGGCGTGCTCAACCTCGGTATCGAAGGCATCATGGTCGCCGGTGCGTTTACCGGCTGGCTGGCCGTCTACAACGGTTTGCCGCTCTGGGGCGGCGTCGCCGTGGCGGCGGCGACCGGCGCGGTCTTCGGGCTGCTGCACGCCTTCCTGACGGTTGTGCTGCCGCTGTCGCAACACGTCTCCGGACTTGGCATCACGATGCTGGCCTCGGCTCTCAGCTACTACGGCTACCGGGTCAGCTTCCCGAAGGTCAACACGCCGCCAACGATCACCCCTTTCGCCGAGATGAGCTGGCTGCCGGTTCCCGTGCTCGGACAGCAGACCGCGCTGACGCTCTTCTCGTTGCTGCTGGTGCCAGTGATCACGTACATGATCTACCGAACCCCGGCCGGACTGGCGCTGCGCATGGTCGGCGAAAACCCGCAGGCCGCCGAAAGCCAGGGCGTCTCGGTGATGGCAACGCGCACGATGGCGATCGTCGGGGGCTCGGCGCTGATGGGCATAGCCGGTTCGTTCCTGACGTTGTCGGCGTTCAACGCCTTTTTCTTCAACATGGTCAATGGCCGCGGCTGGATCTGCGTCGCGCTGGTAGTCTTCGCTTCGTGGCGACCGGGCAAGGCCCTGCTCGGCGCCCTGCTCTTCGCCTTCTTCGACGCGCTGCAGTTGCGCCTGCAACAATCCGGTGATTCGCTGCTGCCGTACCAGCTTTACCTGATGCTCCCCTACCTGCTCTCGATCCTTGCGCTGGTAATCGTCGCCCGCAACGCGGCCTACCCGCAGGCGCTGATGAAACCTTACCGGAAAGGCGAACGCTGACATGCTTGATCTCCTCGTCCACAACGCCACCCTGCCCGATGGTCGCCAAGGCATGGGCCTCGGCATCACCGCCGGCAAAATCGTCGCCGTCGACGCCCGACTGACGCCCGCCACCGCGCCGGCCCGCGAAACGCTGGACGCCGGTGGCCTGCTCGTCAGCCCGCCGTTCGTCGACGCGCATTTCCACATGGATGCCACGTTGAGCTACGGCCTGCCGCGCGTGAATGCCAGCGGGACACTGCTCGAAGGCATTGCGCTGTGGGGCGAGCTGAAGCCGCTGCTGACGCAGGAAGCGCTGATCGAACGGGCACTCGCCTACTGCGACTGGGCCGTGGCCAAGGGCCTGCTGGCGATCCGCAGCCATGTCGACGTCTGCGACCCGCGTCTGCTGGCCATCGAAGCGCTGCTCGAAGTCAAGCGCCGCGTCGCGCCGTATCTCGACCTGCAACTCGTCGCCTTCCCGCAGGATGGCGTACTGCGCGACCCGCAGGGCGTGGAGAAACTGAAGCGGGCGCTGGCGATGGGCGTCGACGTGGTCGGCGGCATTCCGCACTTCGAACGCACGATGGCCGACGGCGCGCTCAGCGTGAAGCTGCTGTGCGAAATCGCCGCCGCCGAGGGCCGGATGGTCGACATGCATTGCGACGAGTCCGATGACCCGCTGTCGCGACACATCGAGACGCTGGCCTTCGAAACACAGCGCCTCGGCCTGCAGGGCCGCGTCACCGGTTCGCACTGCACTTCCATGCACAGCATGGACAACTACTACGTCAGCAAGCTGCTGCCGCTGATTGCCGAAGCCGGCGTCAGTGTCATCGCCAATCCGCTGATCAACATCACCCTGCAGGGCCGCCACGACACCTACCCGAAACGGCGCGGCCTGACCCGCGTGCCCGAGCTGCTGGCGCAAGGCGTCAACGTCGCCTTCGGTCACGACTGCGTGATGGACCCGTGGTACTCGCTCGGCTCCGCCGACATGCTCGAAGTCGCAAGCATGGGGCTGCATGTCGCGCAGATGACCAGTCAGGCGGCGATGCGCCAGTGTTTCGACGCCGTCACTACCCGGCCGGCCAAGATCCTGCATCTCGACGGTTATGGACTCGAACCGGGGTGCAACGCCGACTTCGTGCTGTTGCAGGCGCAGGATCCAATCGAGGCAATCCGTCTGCGCGCCACGCGTCTCGCCGTTTACCGGCGCGGGAAACGCGTGGCACAAACCCCGGCTGCCACCGCATCGCTGTTCCTGGAGAGCCGTCCGGCTGAAACGTCGTTGATGCATCGAAGCGGCTAAAGCCGTTTCGTCGTGCCACGCAGACTGACTGCTCGCGTTTACAGCTTTCGTCACCGGCAATGCACGGTCTTCGCCTTGCTTCTTGAAACTTGTTCCGTTTGGGCCTAGTGTCGACCAACAGAGCGACATTTAGTTGCCGCTCCCCGGGCAGTAGCACAAGACATGCAGCCGCCCCTCGCTCAAGGAGAGGCCATGACGATCAAAGAAGCGGATCGCATCGGCAGTATCGACGTTTGCCATCGATCCCTCGTGACCAATGACTGGTCAGGGAAATTGCGGCTTCAACTCGCCGATTCGCTTTTCATGAACTCGAACGAAGGAATCTGCATCACCGACGCGCAAGAACGCATCATCGAAGTCAACCCGACTCTGTGTCGGCTGACCGGCTTTTCAAGAGAAGAACTGATCGGTCAAACCCCCCGCATTTTTCAGTCCGGCATACAAGAGCCCGGATTTTACGAATCGATGTGGACGTCGCTTGCACAAACAGGTCAATGGCAAGGCGAATTATGGAATCGCAATCGGGACGGCGACCTGTACGCGATTCGCTTGAATATCTCTGTCGTCTGCGATGAGGGGAACGAGATAAGCAACTATGTGGGAATCATGGCGGACATCACGTCGGCAAAACTGCAGCAAGCCGAACTGGAAAAGTGCGCGCATCACGACGTTTTAACCGGACTACCCAATCGTATCCTCTTGACGGACCGTCTGCACCAGGCAATTGCGCAGGTTTCCCGCACCCGACTTTTGCTTGCTGTCTGCTATCTCGATCTTGACGGATTCAAGGCCATCAATGACCAATACGGCCACGCAGCGGGAGACGACGTTCTCAAGGAAGTAGCCAAGCGTTTGAGTTCGACCGTCCGCCACGGGGACACCGTCGCACGCGTCGGAGGGGATGAGTTCATCTTGTTGCTTTGGGGCCTGGATCAAGCCACCGAATGCGAAAAAATGATGAAGCGCATAATCGCCGAGATCGCCAAGCCGGTGCTGCCGACGCATCAGCCATCAAGCTTAACCGTCAGCGTCGGCATCGCCATCTGCCCTCTGGATGGCACCATCCCTGCTGAACTGCTCGCATGTGCCGACAGCGCCATGTACCGGGCGAAACTCGCAGGCGGGAGTCAGTTCGCGTTCTTCAACCGGCACTACCCGGCCCCTGCTGGTTGAATGAAACGCGCAAGCCAATTTACTCACCGCAACCGAAATCGAGGGACATTCCGGAAGACTGCCATGACGTCGCCGAACGCAGAAATGTGCCGGATACAGAGCCAGAAAACCCGCTCTGCGCGAAGAAGAACTCATGTACTACGGTGAAAAACTGAACGCCTGGACTCACCTCGCCGGAGCCGCACTCGCGCTGGCGGGAGCACTCTGGCTGCTGATTTCGGCAATCGACTCCAACGATCCCTGGAAAATAGTCAGCGTGATCGTTTACGGCTCCACGCTTGTTTTGCTGTATGCAATTTCGACGATCTACCACAGCACGCCGGGACGCCTGAAACGGACCATGCGCAAGCTGGATCACTTGTCGATCTATCTTCTGATTGCCGGAAGCTATACGCCGTTTTGCCTGATCACCCTGCGCGGCGCATGGGGCTGGTCGCTTTTTGGCGTCGTCTGGTCACTCGCGGCTATCGGTATTCTTCTGGAAGTCTTCCAAAAGCCCGGACCACGAATCCTCTCGGTCATTCTTTACGCGGTCATGGGCTGGGCCGTCCTGGCAGCGATCAAGCCGCTTCTGACGCATCTCGGCCCGGCGGGATTTTTCTGGCTGGCGGGCGGTGGCGTGCTGTATACGCTGGGGATCGTGTTCTTTGCCTTCGACAAGCGCTTCCGTCATTGGCACGGCATCTGGCACTTGTTTGTCCTCGCCGGAAGCGCCTTCCACTTCATTGCAATACGTTTGTATGTGATCTAGCAGCCTGAGCCAGCATACAAATCTGCCCAATCACCCATCGGTCGGGAGGGAAACAACCGCTCCCCCGGTACGCTGCGCTGGCCTATCATGGAACAAGAGAACCATCGAGGGAGGTTCCATGGAAAAGCGGAGATCTGTCGGGACAAGCCTCTCCAAGGCGCGCTGGTTTTGGGTCGCCCTCACGCTGGTGCTGGTCGGCTGCGCGACGACGCCGACAGGAGAGAACGACTTGCTGGACTTTCTCAAGGACGGCGTCACGACCCGGGAAGACGTGTTCCTCGCGCTCGGCGACCCCAATGCCTCGTACGAAGATTCGCGCATCCTCACCTACCGGCTGACGCAGGACGAGGCCGGCTGGATTCTGCGCAAATCGACGCGGGACTGGCTCGGCGTACGGGTCGTTCTGGTGATCGTTTTCGACGACCGGGGAACCGTCAAGCGGCACTCTCTTGTTCAGGTGCGTTCCGAATGAGCGCAGCGACGCTAGGCTCGCGGGGAGCGGCGTTGGTGGCCGTGTTCCTCGTGGCGTCGGGCTGCGTTCCCGTTCCGACGCTGCCTTTCGGCGACAAGGAGTGGTCCCGGCAAAACATCGGGGACAGCGTGCCGGCCTTCATCGTGAGCGGACAGACGACCCGCGCCGACGTGATTCTCGCGCTGGGAGACCCCGACCGGAAGACGAACAACGACAGCCGCTTCCATTACGTGCGGGCGACGGAAGAAGGCGGGATCGCCTTCATGGTCGGCGGCGGGTTGCGCGGCGAGATCATCGGAACGCCGGTGACGTACCGCCTGCTCACGGTGGATTTCGACGCACGCGGGGTCGTCACCGCGGCAAAAAGCGAGAAAGTGGTGAAACGAAACTTCTTCGGCGAGCACATCACCGGTACGCTGCCGCAGACGCTGTTTACCGACGCGGAATAGCAAAACGGATCACCCGTCTACTGGCTGCCTGGGCGTATCCAGGAGCAGTTGGTAGAACGCCAGGTCAAGCCAGCGGCCGAACTTGAAGCCGACCTGCGGCAGCGTGCCGGCATGCTTGAATCCGAGCTGCTCGTGCAGCGCGATGCTGCCGGCGTTCGCTGCATCGATGCCGCCGACCATGGCGTGCAGGTCGTTTTCCCGGGCCGCGGCGATCAGCGCCTGCATCACCTTGCGGCCCAGTCCCCGGCCGCGATGATCCTTGTGCACATACACCGAATGCTCGACGGTGTATTTGTACGCGGGCCAGCCGCGAAACGTGCCGTAGCTTCCGAACGCCCGCAGCACGCCGGCCGCGTCTTCGATGCCTATGACCGGAAAGCCGCCGTTACGCTTGGTCTCGAACCACGCAACCATGTTCTGCGCCGTGCGCGGCTTGTAGTCGTATAGCGCCGTCGAGTTGACGATCGCTTCGTTGAAGATTTCAAGGATTGCTTCTGCGTGCCGCTCGAAGCTGCATCGCACGATGGAGTAGTCGCTCATCTGTTGTATCTCCGCGGAAATGCCGGGCATCAAAGCCGCAACGCCAGCGCAAACGGGATGAAGAACAGCGCCATCGCATTGCCGATCATCACGATCGCCGCGACCTTGTCCGGCTCCTGCTTGTAGCGGTCGGCGAACATGAAACAGCCGACCGCCGGCGGCAAGGCACCGAACAGGAAGAGCATGTCCGTCTCGGCCTTGCTCATTCCGGTCAGGGTGGCAAACCCCCACGCGGTCAACATGCCGGTCAGCGGCGTCACGACGCCGCCGGCGATCCCGACGCGGAGCATCTTCCCGGCCCGCGTCGAGGAAAGGCGCACGCCGAGCGAGAAGATCATCATCCCGAGGGCGATGTCGCCAAGAATCTTGCTCGCGGAGACGAGCGGCGGCCAGAGTGCAACGCCGCTCAGACTGACAGCCACGCCGGCCACGGAAGCAAGGAGGAACGGCTCGCGCCAGATCGCCCCCAAGGAAAAATTTCCGGTCAGCAGCCACGGCGAGAGGGCGAACTGCAGGACGATCAGCACCAGCATCAGCACCACGGCCGCGCCCAGTGCCTCATCCCCGAAGGTAAACAGCATGAGCGGCAAGCCCATGTTGCCGACGTTGTTGAACATCGCCGGCGAAATCAGCGTTTTCGGATCGATCCCGAGAAACCGCGCCACCGGCCACGCCAGAAGCCCCGAGCCCAGGGTTACCACGGCGCAACCGACGGCGATCGGGATGTTGTCGACGAGGTTGAACGACTTGCTCGCCAGCGCGGTGAAGATCAGCGCCGGCAGAAAGACTTCCATGGTCATCCGGTTGGCCGCCACCATCTCCGGGTTGTGCTTTCTCGCGTAGAAAAAACCGACGAGAACCACGGCGAACAACGGGAAGATGATGGTGATGATGCGATAAACCACGACGACACCGCGGGAGAAATGGGCGACGGCGCATTTTACGCCGCCGGGGGGATCAGGCCACGATTCCTTTGACTTTTCTCCGCCGCGAAGCGGCTACCAGCAGCCCGCCGGCGACGACCACCGCCATGCCGACGAGAGTCACGGAATCCGGGAAATCGCCGAACACCAGCACACCGAGAATGCTCACCCACAGCAACTGGATGTAGGCGAACGGCGCCAGCAGGGACGCCGGGGCAAATTCCAGCGCCTTGATCGTCGAGAAATGCCCCATCCCCGAGGTGATCCCGATCAGGGCGAAGAAGAACAGCCCCTTCGGCGTCGGGTCGATCCACGACAGGGGCAGCGCCGCGCTCATCGCCACGGTGCCGACGAAGAGCACGCAGAAGAGCGAATTGAGCGAATCCTCCTTGCCGGCAACAAGCCGGGTGAAGATCTGGTACGAGGAAAAACACAACGCCAACCCGAGCGGCAAAACGGCCGCCGGCGTAAACAGCCCGCCTCCCGGCCGGACGATGATCAGCACCCCGGAAAAGCCGAGCAGCACCGCCGTCCAGCCAAGCCGAGAAACCTTCTCCTTCAGGAAAATCACCGCCAGTACCGTCAACAGCACCGGATGGATGAAGCTGATTGCCTGCGCCTCGGCGATGGGCATGACCCGATAGGCGAAGACGATGAAGATGGTGCCACCGGTCAGCAGGATCCCCCGCGCGAGTTGCACCGCCGGAAACGCGGTGCGCAGCATCGCCGTGCCCCGCCGCGGCAGGAAAACGGCGAGCAGCAGCACCAGCGGCACCGCGTAGCGCGCCCAGACGATCATCCCGACCGGATACTCGCGCGCCTGGTATTTCGACAGCGTATCGACGACCGCATAGGAAATGGTGGCCAGCAAGGCCATCAGGATGCCGCGGCCGGCGTGGGGATGGTGATCGGGATGCCCTTGTTTGCTATCTGAAGCCATCGGACTCCCGACCCTCTCCGTTCAGCTCTTCGCCGACTGCACGTCGGAAACCGCCGCGCGCAGGGCCATCAGGTACGCATCGACGCCGATGCCGCAGATCTGGCCCTTGACGATCTCGGCGAAGCACGAATGGTGGCGGAAGGCCTCGCGCGCGTGGATGTTGGACATATGCACTTCGATGACCGGGCAGGTCAGGATCGCCAGCGCGTCGCGGATGCCGTAGCTGTAGTGCGTCCACGCGCCGGCGTTGATCAGAACCGCGTCCACGCCGTCGAAGTAGCCCTGGTGGATGCGCTCGACCATCTCGCCTTCGTGGTTGGTCTGGAAGCTCTCGACTTCGGCGCCGAGTTCCTTGCCCAGCGCGACAAGCTTCTCGTCGATCTGCGCCAGGGTAATCGTGCCGTATTGCTTCGGATCACGTTTGCCGAACATGTTGTGGTTGATACCGTGCAGCATCAGTACTTTCATTTTGAACCTCGCGTTCAAGGGTTGGACAATACCGGAAATCTCCTCGACCGGCACCGCTTTCAGGTGAGCGGCACGGTCAGGCTCTTGATTACTGTTGCCGTCTCGGGGCGCACGCCGCGCCACCATTCAAAAGCTTCCGCCGCCTGCTCGACGAGCATCCCGACGCCGTCGGCCAGCCACCCGGCACCCGCCCCCTGCGCCAGCTTGAGGAAGGGCGTCAGCCCCTTGCCATAGGCCAGTTCGTAGGCAAGGCATCCGGGCGCGAAGACGCCGGTATGCACCGGCGGCAATTCACCGCGCAGGCTGGCCGAGGTGGCGTTGATGACCAGGTCGAACTTCTCCGGCACGTCGCCGAGTTCCGGATACGAGCAACAGGAGAAACCGCCCTCGGCATAGCCTTTGAACTGTTCGACCAGCGCTTGCGCCTTGCTGAGCGTACGATTGACGAGGAGCAGTTGCGCCGGCCTCTGCCGCAGGAACGGCAGCAGCGCCCCGCGCGCCGCGCCGCCGGCGCCGAGCAGCAGCACGCGCTTGCCCTGCATCGGGTAACCCAGGTTATGCACGACGTCGCGCACCAGCCCGATCCCGTCGAAATTCTCGGCATGGATGTGCTCGCCGTCGAATTTCAGGGCATTCACCGCGCCGGCCAGCCGCGCGCGTTCGGACAGATCGGTCGCGTAGGCAAAGGCATCGAGTTTGAACGGCGCAGTGACGTTCATGCCGCGGCCACCGGCTTGGCGGAACGTTTCCGCGTCCTCGCGGAAGCCACCAATCCGCCCTTCGATGGCAACGTATTCGATGTCCTGCCCCGTTTGCCGGGCGAAGGTCGAGTGGATCAGCGGTGACTTGGTGTGTCCGATCGGGTTGCCGATCACCGCATACGAGTCAGTCATTTCCTCTCCTGTTATCCCGCAAGACCGGCGACGGCTTCCTCCGCATACAGCACGCCGTCGCCAACCATGGCCTCGATTTCCTCCGCCGAATAGCCCAGCCGCGAGGCGACTTCCTTGTTGTGCTGCCCGAGCAGCGGTGCCGCGGAACGGATCGTCGTATCGCATTCGGAGAAATGGAACGGCAGGTTGCCAAGCTGAATCTTGCCGAGCACCGGATGCTCCTGTTCGACGACCATGCCGCGCGCCTGGATCTGCGGGTCGGCCAGTACCTCGTCGATATTCTGCACCTTGGCGCAAGGAACATCGATCCCGTCGAGCAGGGCAAGGCAATCGGCGACACGGCGCGGTTCGACCCATGCGCGCACGATGGCAAGAATCTCCTCACGGTGGGCATTGCGCCCCGCCGACGAATGGAAACGCGCATCAGCCGCCAGCGCCTCGCCGCCAACCAACAGAGCCAGGCGCTTCCAGGCATCGTCCACCTGCGCGGCGATGACCACGTAGCCGTCCTTCGCCGTGAATACGCCGTAGAGCGTGGAATTCGGCAAATCGTGGCCGGTCTGCTGCGGAATCTCCTTGCCACCGGAAAGCGTGTAGCACTGGATGGCGTATTCGTGCATCGACACCAGGCAGTCGTACAGCGCCAGATCAATGTGCTGGCCGCGCCCGGACTTGACGCGTCCGAGCAGTGCGGCGCAGATCGCGCCGACGGCGTTGGCGCCGGTATACATGTCGCCGAGGGCGATGCGCAGCAGCGGCGGCGCCTCGCCCGGCGAACCGACCATCGCCATGATGCCGCTCTTCGCTTCGGCGATCAGACCGAAACCGGGACGCGGCGCGTCCGGGCCGGTGTGGCCGTAGGCCGAAACGGAGCAGTAGACGAGGCCGGGATTGCTCTTCGACAGGTCCTCGTATCCGAGCCCGAGCTTCTTCAGAGCACCCGGCCGGTAGTTCTCGACGAACACGTCGGCGGAATCGACCAGCTTCTTCACCAGCTCCAGCCCGCGCGGGTCCTTGATGTTAACGCACAGCCCTTCCTTGCCCATGTTCTGCTGCAGGTAGTAGCCGCTCTGGCCGTTGATGAAGTACGCATGCGCCCGGCCGGCGTCGCCGTCCTTCGGCCGCTCGACCTTGATGACTTCGGCGCCGAGCGCCGCGAGGCAGCGCGAGACGAACGGCCCGGCGAGAAAGTGGCTGTAGTCGACGACGCGGATGCCGGCGAGGGGGAGGGGTTGGGTGGTCATGGTCTGATCCTCAGCTTCGTCATTCCGGCGAAAGCCGGAATCCAGATATTTGACGAACGAACTGGACCCCGGCCTGCGCCGGGGTGACGGTGATAATTCGGGTTTCTCAGTCTTTGGGTTTGCACGGCACCATCACGCGATGCTCGCCCTTCTGGACGACCTCGCCGCGCTGGTTGATCAGTTCGACCGGGACGATGACGATGCCCCAGCCCGGACGGCTCTTCGAGGCGCGCACGCTCTCGACGTAAAACTCGATGTGGCAGGTGTCGCCGATCCTGATCGGCAGCACGAAGCTCCACTCCCAGCCCAGCGACATGCCTGGCTGGAAGCAGTACTCGCTTTGCGTCTTCAGCCCGTCGGCGACCGACAGGCCGAACAACCCGTGCGCGACGCGCGTGCCGAACGGCGTCTTCTTCGCGTATTCCTCGTCGACATGCACCGGGGTGAAGTCGCCGGTCAGTTCGGCGTAGGCGTTGATGCGTTCCTCGGTGAAGGTGTAGCTCGGGCTGATGCCCTTGTCGCCCACCTTGATCTCGTCGAAGTACAACTCTCTCCTGGTCATGCTCATTCCTCTCAAAGCAGATTCGTTTTTCAGGCGCGCGGCTTGACAGCCAGCGCCTCGGCCACGGCATTGCCGTGCGCCTGCATCAGTTCCAGTTCGAGGCCATCCGGCAACGCCAGCCAGTTGCGCCCCATCGGCAATTCGCGCACGCCCCATTTGGTGGCTTCGGCCAGCACCTCTTCAAGGTCTTCGACCATGATCCCGAGGTGCGCCATGCGCCCTTCCGGGCCTTCAAAAGCCGGATCGACGTTGAACTGCATGCCGCCGATCGTCCAGGCTTTCTCGGGCTTGCCGTCCGGCCCCATCGTCTCGCGCACATCCATGCCGAGAACGTCCCGGAAGAAGCGGAGATGCCAGTCGATGTCCTTGACCCTGATCGCAACATGCTCGACATAGGATTTCTTGCTATAGGCCATGCTTCATTCCTTTTGCCTGCAAAGGCGGTTTCGAAAGCCCCCGGACAGCCGCCAAACCTGCACGGCAACCGGGGGAAAATCACTCAAGAGGAGCGAGTGATCGGTCTACTTGCGAAGCTTCTCGATTTCCGCAAGGAATTCCTTGACGAACTCCGGCCCGATCGTCGTCGCGTACTTGTCGATGACCGGCTTGACCTTGGCGCGGAATTTGCCCAGTTCCTCGACGGACAATTCGCTCACTTCCATCTTGGTTTTCAGCGCTGCCAACGCCTTGCCCTGCTCGTCGCGCGAGAACTGGCGCTGCCAGACGGCCGCTTCCTGCGCCGCTTCCATCACGATCTTCTGCTCGTCCGCATTGAGCTTGTCCCAGGCCTTCTTGCTCATGAAAAAGGCTTGCGGGTTGTACATGTGGTTGGTCACCGCCAGGTACTTCTGCACCTCGTAGAACTTGTTGGCCTCGATCACGGTGAAGGGGTTTTCGTGGCCGTCGATCATCTTCTGCTCCATCGCCGTATAGACCTCGGTGATCGGCATCGGCACGGCATTGGCGCCCAGCGCGGTCCAGGTGTCGAGGTAGGTCGGCGACTGCACGACGCGGACCTTGAGGCCGGCGATGTCATCCACGGACTTGATCAGGCGCTTGCTGTTGGTCAGGTTGCGGAAGCCGAGATCGAAGAAGGCCAGATTGACCATGCCCTTGGCCGGCATCAGGTCGCTCATGCGCTTGCCCATCGGCCCGTCCAGAACGGCGTCGGCTTCCTTGGCGTTGTTGAACAGGTAGGGCAGGTCGACGATGGCGAATTCCTTGATCTGTCCTTGGAGGATGCCGGCGTTCATCGAGGTGAGTTCGATGGTTCCGCCCTGCACGGCCGACAGCACTTGCACGTCGCCGCCGAGCACCCCGCCGGGGAACTGCTTGACGGTCATCTTGTTGCCGCTTTTCTGCGCCAGCAGCTCGCCGAATTTCTCGCCGCCAGCGGGAATCGGATGGCCCTTCGGGTTGGCGGTGGCAAAGCGGAAGGAATGATCGCGGATCTCGGCCTGCGCACCAGCGACCATCATCAGGCAACAGGCGGCGGATACTGCGGCAGCAACCAGTTTCTGTACTTTCATGCTTGACGCTCCTATTTCAAAGTTAATGTGAAACGGACTCACGCTTTCCTGCCGCCTCGCAGCGGTCTTCTGTTTTTTGTCTATCGTTTGCCGAAGCACTCCTGGAAGCGCTCGATGCCCTTGACCATCGCCACCAGCGTCCGGTTGACCGGCGTGGCGATGCCCGAACGCTCGCCCCAGCGCACCACCGAGCCGTTGATGAAGTCGACTTCGCTTACTTCGCCCTTTTCCAGGCTTTGCAGCATCGACGTCTTGAACTCGGCGGGCAGCCCTTCGGCGGCAAGATCCCAGAAGTAGCGCGGATCGTCCGAGACCAGCCGGATGGCGTTGGCCTTGGCCACGGCGATGCCTTCGGCGACGGCGGCCAGCGCGGTCTGCTCGATTTCCGGCACCTTGTACAGCCAGCCGTAGGGCAGGCGGGTGATCGCGCAGACAGCCCCGGTGGCCACATTGACCAGCAGCTTGTCCCACATCGTCCCGTAGATGTTGGTGCTGGCGGTGGCCGGCAGATCGGCCTTGTTGAATTCGTCGACGACGGCTTGCAGGCGCGGCGTCAGCTGGCCGTCGAGTTCGCCGATGTAGGTCTGCTTGCCCTTGTAGCCGGAGACGATGTGTCCCGGTTCGAGGAAGACACCGCCGACATAGGTCTTGGCCGCCAGCACATGCTCGCGGCCGACGACCTCGGCGAGGATATCCTCATGGCCCAAGCCGTTCTGGATCGACATCACCATCGTCTCCGGACCAACCAGGACGCGGGCCGATTCGATCGCCGCGCGGGTAGCCGCGGATTTGACGAGCACGATGACGAGGTCTACCGGCTGCAACCCTTCGCAGCTAGTGCAGGCCCGGACGCGGACAGTCTCTTCGATGTCGCCAAAGCGGATCTTCAGCCCATTGGCGTTGATCGCATCGACGTGCGCCTGATAGCGGTCGACAAAAATGACGTCGGACCCGCCGCGCGCCAGCACCCCGCCTATCGAACAGCCCAGCGCCCCGGCCCCCAGCATGCAGATTTTCATGGTCGATTCCCTTTCGCCCGTGGCGATGTGTGTTCAGGAGTTGGGCAAACTTTAGCCAGCGGCCCATCACTCGTATATGCAATAATCGCAATTCATTTGATTGCGTATCGCAATGACGAATAAAGACTCCGCGCCCCCGCCACTGCTCGACGCGAACCTGCTCCAGCTCTTCGAGCTGATCTACAGCACGCGCAGCGTCACCCGCGCCGCCGAACAGCTCGGGCTGGCGCAGCCGACGGTCAGCATCTGGCTCGGCAAGCTGCGCAAGCACCTCGACGACCCGCTGTTCGTCCGCACGCCGTCGGGCATGCAACCCACGCCGGAGGCCGACGCCCTGATCGACACGGTGCGGCAGGCGCTCGAATCACTGCGCGCCCTCTCCCAGCGGGAAGCGCGCTTCGACCCGGCGACCAGCGACCGCCGCTTCCGCATCGGCATGACCGACGCCAGCCACATCACGCTACTGCCGCAACTGCTCGCGCACGTACGCTCGGTCGCCCCCGGCGTGCGGCTCGGGGCCGAGCAGATCGACGGGCAGATCGGCGCCCGGCTGGAGTCCGGCGAGGCCGATCTGGCGCTGGGATTCATCCCGGAACTGGGGGCCGGCTTCTACCAGCAGAGCCTCTACACGCAGGACTGGGTTTGCCTGGCCAACCGCAACCATCCGCGCATCACGGAAACGCTGACGCTCGCCGACTACCAGCGCGAGGAACACATCCACATCGTCTCCGGTACCGGACACAACCTGCTGGAATCCAGCCTGGAACGCCACCACCTGCCGCACCGCGTCGTACTCGAACTGCCCGGCTTCCTCGGCCTCGCAACGATCGTCTCAACCACCGACCTGCTCGTCACCCTGCCCCGCCACATCGGCGAAACGCTGGCACGCATCGGCAGCCTGCGCGTCTTCCCCTGCCCGATTCCCATTCCCGGCTTCACCGTCAGGCAGCACTGGCACGCGCGCTACCACAACGACCCGGGCAACCGCTGGCTGCGCGGAGTTGGTACGGCGTTGTTCCTGCGGCAGCAGGAGGGCGGGTATTCGGTGGTGGGTAAAAATGATTGATTTCGTTGCCGAAACGGCCAAAGCGGCTTAGGCTTGTCGCTTTTTTCGCCGGGTCTTTCAACCATGAACACCGAACAGATCGACGCCCTCAAGCAACGCGTGCTGGCAGGCGGCCAGATCACAGAGAAGGAAGCGCTTGCCTTGTCGCAGACAGCGGAAAAGGAGGCCCTTTACGCCGCCGCCGACGCGATTCGCGCCCATTTCATGGGGCCGGTGGTCGACCTGTGCTCGATCATGAACGCGCGTTCGGGACGCTGTTCGGAAGACTGCAAATGGTGTTCGCAGTCGCGTTACTTCAAGACCGGCGTGCCCGAATACCCGCTGGTCAGCGAAGCGGAAGGGGTGAAGCACGCACAAGAAGTCGACCGCCACGGCATCGGGCACTTTTCCCTCGTCACCAGCGGCCGGGCCATGAAGCCCAAGCAGATCGCCCAAGCCTGCGAGATCTACAAAGCCATCGGCCGGCAGAGCAAGATCAAGCTGTGCGCATCAATGGGGCTGCTGCGCGAGCCGGAACTGAGAAAACTCAAGGACGCCGGCGTGGTGCGTTACCACTGCAACATCGAAACCGCGCCATCGCATTTCCCGACGCTGTGTTCCACGCACACCTTCGAGGACAAGCTGCGCACCATCCGTGAAGCCAAGGCCGTCGGCATGAAGGTGTGCAGCGGCGGCATCTTCGGCATGGGCGAGACGCTGGCCCAGCGCATCGAAATGGCCTTCACCCTGCGCGACATCGGCGTCGACTCGATCCCCATCAACATCCTCAACCCGATCGAAGGCACACCGCTCCAAGGCAGCCAGCCGCTTCCGGACGACGAAATCCTCGTCAGCATCGCCCTGTTCCGCTTCATCAACCCCACCGCGCACCTGCGCTTCGCCGGCGGTCGGAACCTGATCGCCGGGATTCAGGAAAAAGCGCTCGCTGCCGGCATCAGCGCGGCGTTGGTCGGCGACTTGCTGACCACGCTCGGCGCGAGCGTCGAGCAGGACAAGGCGATGTTCAAGCGGATCGGACGAGGCGCTGTCACGGAATAGGTAGCTGATCTTGATCGCTACGCCGCGTCGGCGTCAAAGCCGAATAGCCGGCACGGAGTCTCCCACAACAGCTTTCGTCGGTCAGCGACGTCCGGGAACAGACGCTCAACCAACCGGAGCAGTATCCCGTAGTCGATCCGTTCCGGGGCGCGCAGGAACGGCCAGTCCGACCCCCATACGCAGGCATCCAGCGTGAAAGCGTCAACTAGCGCGTGCACGTACGGCCAAGCGTCCTCATGCGGGAAGGGTTGGCGCGAGAACTTGGCGTAGCCGGACAGTTTGACCGCCGCATTACCGCCACGACCGAGCTCAAGCAGTGCCTGGAACGCCGGATGATCGATTCCGGCGGCGATATCCGGTCGGCCAGTGTGGTCAAAAATCAGACGGACGCCGCTGTCGCGCAGCATCGACAGCATGGATGGCAACTGGTCGCCCTGCACCTGGATCTGCGCAAACATGCCGAGTTCCGCCAGATGCGCCAGCAGGCCTTCGGCGTCGGCATAGTGTTCCACTCCATACAGTGCCGGATTGAAGGCGATGCCGATAATACCCTGCCCCCGCAGGTCTTCGAGTTCCGCGCGCGCGGCGTCGTTGGCAACAACGGCCACACCCTTCAGGCGGCCATTGCTGCGGGCGAGCGTGTCGAGCAGGCAGCGGTTATCCTCGTTGTAGCCGGAATTCGGTTCGACGAGGAGCGCATGGCGCACGCCGTAGGCGTCGAGCAGGTGCATGAAACCGTGCGGCGTGCCGCGTTCCTGCCCGGCGGGAAGGTAGAAACTACCCTTCTGATAGGGGAAGCGCTCCGGGTCGAAAACGTGGTTGTGGCAGTCGATCTTGGGTTCGTCGAAGATATTCATGGCCAGTGTTTTCCGGGAAGGCATGCGGGAGATTATGCGGGGGCGCCTTGCGCACGGCCAGGCTTTTCAGCCAGCGCGGCAATAATCGTCACCATGACGCACCTTGGCGAACGACTTCAGGGGAATGTTCGCTGCCATCGGAATCCATGCTTATCGCGAATTGACTTGTGACGAGACACGGAAGAAGAGTTTGGCCGGAAAGTCCTATCGGGATGGCGCGGATGTATCCCAATGAGACTCGAAGTCGAACGACAACTGTCGGTGATGGCGAATGGCCAGCAAGTAAATGACGCATTCGACCTGTACGTACAACAGAAGGTAGTCAGACAGAACGTATTCACGCAAGGCGTCGGGATCAGAAGTCTGCGCAGCGAGCTTGGCGCATAGTGCGTTCAACGCGTTTGTAGTTTCGACTGAGCGGGCAGGTTGGGCAAGAAATGACCGACCCATATCGGGAAATCGTTCCAGATTGGGAATGACCGTCGACAAAAGTTCGTCAAGCAAGCCATCGTAGGCGCGTGGTGCGTCAGCCTCAACCAGAAAACGTTCGATATCTTCGACATTGCGCTCGAAGTTTGCCGTGAGCTTGATCGTGACGCTTTGTGCCATGAGCGTATCGAGCGTGCTTACGCCACACGCCGCCGTTGTCTGATCGAATCGAGCGTTTCTCGCGCATCGCTGACGCGACCGGCCGCGACATCATCGAGTCCCTTGGCGGCCTCCTCAATCAACAGCAGGTGAATGCGTTCGCTCTCGAGGCGGTGATAGTAGTCGAGTCGCTTGGCGTCAATCAGCGCGACGTAGCTTTCACCGTTCTTTGTGATGATTTTCTCCGCGCCGCCTTTGACCGCCTCGGCCAACTCCGAGAGCTTGGCGCGGGCCTGCGAAAGCGGAACGATATCGTTGGCAGAAAAGCTCATGGGGATACTCCAGGCACAAGAGGTGCAAAATTTTGTACATTATAGCGCCCTTGTTCCGCATAAATAGGAGCACATGAGGCCCGATCAGGCATTCCCTACCAAACGCCGGCAATCCGTATCGGCGACAAGAAAACTTCCGTTACGGTGCCGCTTTGATCTTCGATCCCGACGCTCGGCGCGATTTTCTTGGGTGGACGAACGTACCACTGCTCGCAGATTCGAACGAGATCCATATAGGCGGGTTTCCCGGTAAATCCTTTCATCAGTTCCGTAGTGAGTCGGTGGTTGGCTACGTGAAGATACGCGCCGGGTGTATCGAGGCTGACCGTGCTTGCTTCAGCAATCAGCGGTTTCTGGAACATCCAGCGAGGGATCGCTGCACCTTTTCGATCGATGGGAGCCATGTCGTCAAACAGGGGCACCATCAGATCGATGACCCAGCCATCCACTTCGATCCAGCAGTGATAGCGCGAGCTATCGGAGAAAACGCCTTCATCCTCCAATCGCCCGAAGACCAATGAGAAGTTGGTCGGCGTCCGCAGGTTGTACCCTGCCACGCCGGCGACCGGACATGCCGAGCCGAGTTTATGGTGCTTCTTGAGCAGGAACGCGCCGGCGACGGCGAAGAACAGGCTGGCCTTGGCCGGATCGACTTGCTCATTTTTCACTACCGCATGAATGGTCCGGAAAAGTCGCTCGTACTCGGGAAGGGTGATCGGCGGGGTAGAACGTTTGGGCATGTAGGGCTCTTGCTGGACGGGTTATCGGGGAGGTGCTGATTTATTGATGATTCGTCATTCCGGCGAACGCCGGAATCCAGAAAATTCAACGAACTGGACCCCGGCCTTCGCCGGGGTGACAAACTTTTCAGAGTTTTCTTGGCGCGACATTATCCAGCGCCCTCGCGGTAACGCAAAACCCTGGCCGGATTCGAGCCTCCCGGATCGCGACCCGGCTTTCCGGAATCATGTCGAAAACAAATCCTGCGGCAGCTTCGAGGCCATCATTTTCTTCCGGTCGATGATGCGCCCATCGACGATGAAGGTGCCGTCGCCGACGGCGTGAACGGTGCGTTTCTCCTTGCGTTCGGTGTCGAGCCAGGCGGCAACGCCCTCGAGCACGACAATGTTGTGCTTTGGTATGAAATCGATGACCTTGCACTCGATGTTGGCAAGGCACTCCTTGATCAGGGGCGATTTGACATGTTTGGCCGGTGCCCGCATGAGCTTGAACCTCGAGAACTTGTCCGTATCCGCCCCCGAGCAGGTGCCGATGCCAACCACCTTGTCCAGCAGGTCGACGGTGGGAATCGCGATGACGCACTCCTGATTCTTGTGCAAGGCCGCGAACGAATAGTTCCAACTTCCCGTCGTGATGGCGAATTGTGGCGTGAAGTCGTTCACCATGGTCCACGAGATGGTCATGATGTTGTCTTTATCACCATCATGGGTCGTTACCAGAACAACCGGCCCTGACTCCATCAGGGTGAAAGCCCTGCTCAGTTTCAACGGGCGCATGAGAACACCTCCGATCACCATTCCCGTAGCGAAACGGGGTGGCGACTCGCATCACCACCCCGCGTTCTTCCCCCCTTCACCAGGCGGACATCACCCCAACCCGTGCTTCACCTTGCTGGCCTGCTCCTGCGGCTTGAACAGGTTGAAGCGCGGCAGGAACTTGTCCCAGTCGATGATGTGGCCGTCGATCTCGGGGCCGTCGACGCAAGCGTGCTTGCGTACCAGCTTGCCTTCGAGGTTGACCGGCACCATGCACGCGCCGCACATGCCCGTCGCGTCGACCATGATCGAGTTGAGGCTGGCGACGGTCTTGACGCCGTAAGGACGGGTGAGATCGCTGACGGCGCGCATCATCAGCGGCGGGCCGATGGTGACGACTTCGGCGATCGCGCGCCCCTTGCTCTTCTTGCCGTTCTTGAGCATCTCTTCGAGCGGCGTGGAGACGAAGCCCTTGATGCCGAAGCTGCCGTCGTTGCTGCAGTAGATCACGTCGAGCAGGTCGCCGAACTCGGCCTGCAACTTGCCGACGCGCTCGTTCTCCTTGGTCCAGAACAGCAGATCGGCGCTGCGGAAACCGGCGATCAGCGTGACGTGGTTGCCCTTGCGCAGATGCTCGCGCGCAATGGGGTAGACCGGCGGCAAGCCGACGCCACCGGCGGTAAACACCACCGTCTGCTTCTTCGGATCGTAGCTGTGCAGCTCGCTCGGCTGTCCGAGCGGCCCGGCGATGCCGGTGAAGGCCTCGCCGATCTGCATGCGGTTGATCTCGATGCTGCTGGTACCCATGCCCTGCACGACGAGGCAGATGGTCCCGGCCTTGGCGTCCCAGTCGGCGAGCGTCAGCGGGATCAGTTCGCCGTTCGGCCAGGCCAGTACGCGCACGAACTGCCCGGCGCGGGCGGCACGGGCGATCATCGGCGCATGCACGATGAACTCGACGATGCCGGTGCTGAGTTCGATCTTGTCGACGATCGTCTGCGGCGCCGCGCTGAGTTCGGTGTAGTGCCGGGCACTCTCGACCCGTTTCCGGATTTCTTCCGGCGCCATGTCGATCTCGCCGACGATCTCGCGCGCCGCCGCCTGGCCGTCACCGGCGGCGCGGACCGCCGTTGAACCGCCGCGGGCCGCATCACCGCCCGAGTAGATACCCTCCAGCGAGGTCTTTTGCGAGCCGCGGGCCCCGAGGTCGATGGTGCCCCACTTGGTCGTTTTCAGGCTCGGCTCGGAGTCCTTGATGATCGGGTTCGGGTCGTTGCCGAGCGCCATGATCACCAGATCGGCCTTCATCAACTCCTTCTCGCCGGTGGCGACCGGGCTGCGCCTTCCGGAGGCATCCGGCTCGCCGAGCGCCATCACTTCGAGCATCGCGCCGGTAACGAAGTTGGTCTTGTCGTCGCCGACGAACTCGCACGGCGAGCGTAGCACCTTGAGCTGGATGCCCTCCTCCAGCGCGTGGTGCAGTTCCTCGACGCGCGCCGGCATCTCGCTCTGCGTGCGGCGATAGACGATGGTGACGTTGCCGCCGAGGCGCCGCGCGGTACGCGACGCGTCCATCGCGGTATTGCCGCCGCCGATGATGATGACCTCCTTGCCCTTCGTTTCCGGTAGCGGCGTTTCGTAGTCCTCGCGCAGGCCCTGCATGAGATTCACGCGCGTCAGGAACTCGTTGGCCGACATCACGTTGAGCAGATGCTCGCCCGGCACATTCATGAAGCGCGGCAACCCGGCGCCGGTGCCGACGAAGATCTTCCAGAAGCCGGCTTCGCGCAGGTCGTGCAGCGTCGCCGTCTTGCCGACGACGAAGTTGGAAACGAACTTGCCGCCGAGCAGCTTGATCTTGCCGACGACGTCGTCGATCAGCTCGTTGGGCAGGCGAAACTCGGGGATGCCGTAGCGCAGCACGCCGCCGAGCGCGTGGAAGGCTTCGAAGATGGTGACCGGGAAGCCTTCCACCGCCAGCAGGTAGGCATTGATCAGCCCGGCCGGGCCGGAACCGACCACGGCGATCGGCGGCTTCTCGGCCTTGGCCCACGGGTCGGGGAAGCCGGCGAAGCGCGCGGCGATGCCGTCCGGATTGACCACCTTCTCGCGCTGCGGCAGGAACCATTCGAGCTGGCCGATCTCGATCGGCTGCTTGGCGTGCGCGCAGACGCCCTGGCACTGCAGTTCCTGCGGGCAGACGCGCCCCGTCACGTTGGGCAGCGGGTTGCAGTTCTCGATCAGCTCCATCGCCTCGCGGAAGCGCCCGTTGCCGAGCAGGTTCAACACCTCGGGGATGTGGATCTTGACCGGGCAGCCGCCCTTCGGCTCGAACTTGCCGGGCACGTGCACGCCGACTTCGCAAGGCTTTTCGTCACACTGCTTGTCGCGCAGCACTTCGAGCCAGACGATCATGTCGACTTCCCGCGCCGTGTAGCCGAGGTTCATGTAGCCGAGATAGCCCTGATTGACCAGGTCGAAGTCGCTGGACCGCTCCTCGGGCGAACGGATGTACGGCGGGATGTAGCTTTCCGCCGGCCAGTTCTCCGACAGCCCCTTGAACATCGGGTAGCGGTCCGAGAGATGCTTGTCGAGCGCCTTGATGAACTTGCGTTTCAGGCCCAGCGGCACGTTCCAGACGAAGCGCATGAGGATCTTGCTCATGTCGTCGTCGCGCAGCAGCAAATCCCAGAAGACATGGATGAACTCGGCGGAGAGTTCGTCCTGCTGGAACTCGGCGACGATCGCGCCGGCGCCTTCGGAGATGAACAGCTCGCGGAACGCCTGCGGGTCGTTGAGCAGGCGCCGCCGCAGGAGATCCAGCTGCTTGTTGAAGGTGCCGACGGCGGGCGTCTGCTCCAGGGCCTCGACCTGCGAGCGCGTGGCGTCCAGCGCGTTGCTGGCCTCCCGGTAGCGCTGCAGGTCGTCCTGACCGAATTGAGAGGCTCCGTTGCTCATCGAATGATCTCCGCATCGCAGTTGGCCGATACCCGCTTGATGCGGGCCTTCAGCTCGGGGGTCACGGTCACTTTCTCCAACGCCCCCGGGATCAGGCGGGCGACCTCGCGGCTCTCGCCACCGATGACCATCCGCGTCTTCTCGAACAGTTCCGGGATGTCCTGGTAGCAGGTCTTGCAGTTGGTGCACTTCGTCTGATCGACGATCGTCACCAGCGCATCGGCCACCGCCGTCGCGGCCTCCGCAGCGGCCGGTGCCGCAGCGCCACTACCGCCGCCACCGCCGACCGGCACGATCGGGATGGTCTTCGCACCGCCAACGGGCGCCTTGCTCGACGCAGCCAGTTCCGACATCGCGCGGGCGATCGCGTCGAGCGAGGTGTCGTGCTGCTTGGCCGATTCCTTGACCTGCGCCTGCAGCGCGTCGATCGCCGCGCGGTGGCTGGCGTCCATCGTCGCGACGTGGAAGCCGGCAAGGTATTGCAGCATCCGCCAGTTCTTGCGCCGCTCTTCGACGAGCGCGACGATCGACGGGGAAACGCTCATCCTGACCAGCTTCCGGTTCGCATCGACCGAATAGACGAACGGCGTCTTGCCTTCCCGCGCTTCGACCGGCAACTCGACGAACTCGGCCACCGGCACGAGGTTTTGCGCATCGGCCGGCAGCTTCCTGAACTGCTTCTTGAAGCGGATTTCGCCGAGGGCGAAATTTGCCGGAGTCAGGTCGATTTCCATCAACTGCACGGCGCCGGCGTCGTCCAGATATTCGAGCGAGGTCTTCGCCCAGGTCTTGTCCGGGTCGGGGTTGCCGTCAAGCGAGAACCACTCGTGCAGCGTCTTGCCCTTGCGCGGGTCATGCACGAACACCGGGTTCATCCGGCTTTCCACGGCCAGGCGCGCCTGCCGCGCCGAGACGTTGTCGGCGATGCCGTGTTCGCCCTGGCAGGGTGTGTAGACGTCGAGCACTGCCGGGCCGTCGGCGTAGGAGATCAGTTCCATGGCGTTCTTCAGGAAGTGTCCCTGCAGCGCAGTGGTCGTCGAGCAGACGAAGACGTTGGGGTGGAACGACGCGATCAGGCCCAACTCCTTGCGCGACTCCTGCTTGCCGCTGTGCGCCCCGCCGTGCCGTGCCAGATCCGAGTCCTGCCCGGTAAAGCTTGACGTGGACGCCTGCCCGCCGGTGTTGGAATACGCGCCGGTGTTGAGCACCAGCATCTTCACCGGCGTGTTGCTGGCGAGGATGCGCGAGAAGGCGCCGAAGCCGATGTCGTAGGTCGCGCCGTCGCCGCCGATGGTCAGCACCGTCGGCATCAGCGCCAGTTCCTCCTTCGAGAACTGATTCCACGAAAGGAAGCGCAATTCCTTGTCGTGCTGCTCGGGCACGTAGGCGTCGTCCAGTTCGAGGCGCGCGAGGCGCATGGCCTTGACGTCCGGCGCGTTCTGCGCCGCGACCCCCTCGAAGATGCCCTTGGCGAGCGGCTGGGCGTCCTGGAACAGGCTATTCACCCACGGGTCGTTGTAGGCGTTGAACGGGAAGGTCGAAGCATAAACGCTGCTGCAGCCCGTCGAGTTGGCGATGATCGCCCCGGCTGGGCCGTTGCCGGTCGGGCCGCCTTCGTAGAGGTACAGGCGTTTCTCCAGCGTGGCAAGCAACTCGCCGATGCGCTGGCTGCGTTCGGTCTCCTTCTTGCCGAGCGTCTTCTGCTTGGCGACGAGATCGGCAATCAGCTTTTCCAGTTCGGCGATGTGGTCTTGCCGCCGCTTTTCTGTGATCGCGTGGTTGGTCGCGACGACAAGACGGATCGCCGTCACCTCGCCGCAGCCGCGACAGCCGCCGTGGCCGCCGGTGGTCGAATAGTAGTTGTCACGGTCGAGCAGCATGCGCTTGATCTCGCCGCCGGACTGGACGGCGCCATCGACGAAGCGCGCCGGGGTGTTCGGCGTCTTGCTCATGAAGTCGAAACGCTCCTGCAGCTTGCTCTGCAACGCCGCGTCCTGCTCCTGCGCCGACAGCGCGCCGGGGCCACAAACGTCGATGCACTCGAGACAGCCCGTGCACTTCCACGGATCGACCGTCACCGAATACAGCCCGCCGCTGCCGGGGCTGGCCTTCTCGGCGGCGTCGAAGAACGGCCGCGTGCGGGCCACCGGATAGGCCGCCAGCAGATCGACGAGCTTGCTGAAGTTGCCGAGCAGGGTCGCCTGGCGTGTCGGCAGGCTGGACGCCTCCTCGGCGACCAGCTCGTGGAACGGCCGTGCGTCCTTGGTCCGGCGATAGGCCTCGCGCACCGCCTCGGCCACGGCGTAGACCTGGCCGCGCATCGCATCGCGCTGCGCCTCGGTAATGTCGAGCTGGCGGATGCCGGTAAACAGCAGTTCGTGGATTTCATGCACTGTGTTCGGAATCGCCGCATCCGGGCAGACCAGCGTGCATTCCATGCAGCCGGTGCACAGGTCGGGGTTGAACAGCGGCGCGTTGCGGCGGAACAACCCCTTGTCCTTCGATCCAGCGGTGCCGGCTGGCATGAACAGCCCGGCTCCTGGCAGCACTGGCGCCTCGGCGATGGTGCCTTCGCGGAACGGCGTGGCGATCATGTCGTTGAAGTACTCGCGGTCGAACAGGCCGCAGGCGGAGGCGCCGTCGGGCTGGCACATCGACGCGGAGAGCGAGACGTTGCGCAGGGCAATCGGCGCCGGCTTGGCGTCGATCCTGGTGAAGGCCGGCTTGTCGTAGTCGACGCGGATCGTCGCCTCGATGCCCTCGCGGATGACTTCCATGTTCCCTTCGACGACGGCTGCTCCTTTGCTGCCAAATTTCTTGGCAATCTGCTTGCGCACCTTCTCAAGGATGACCTTCGGCGTCGCGCCCGCCGACACCTGCTTGACGTGCCCGGCGACGGCGCCGATGAAGGCGATGCCCATCATCCGTGTGGCCAGTTCCGGCGTCGGCGCGTGTTTCTTGGCCACCGCGAAGGCGTCGATGATGAAGAAGTTGATCTTCTTCTCGCGGATCGTCTGCCGGGCCTTCGCCGGCAGTTCCTCCCACACCTGTTCGGGCGCGGCGTTCGATTGCAGGATGAAGGTCCCCCCCTCGGCCAACCCCTTCAGCGGGTTGGTATGCACGAACGAGCGGTGGTCCGGCGAGATGACGACTTCCACGTCCTCCAGTTCGGCGTTGGTGATCTTGATCGGTTCAGGCGAGAGCGTGATGTAGAAGTTCGTCGGCGCGCCGCTCTTCTCCGAACCGTACTTCGGCGCCGACTTCGAATGCATGTCGAGCACGCCGGCAAGGATGTCGGTCAATAGTTTGCCGGAAGCGATCGTGCCGTAGCCGCCGACCGAGTGGAAGCGCACGCGGAAGGCGGAATCCGGCAGCAGGCGCGGATTCGGCTCGGTGTCCAGCGCCATCAGTTCGGTTTCCGGATACGCGGCCTTCAACTTTTTCTGCAACTCGGCCATGCGTGGATTCGGGTTCTTCGAGAAGAACTGCGAGCCGAGGTAGATCAGTGACGCACTCTTGCCCGTTTCCATGGCCTTGAACGCGGCGACGAGGTGGCGCGGTTGCAGGTCGTGCCCGCCGAGGCCGAAGATGGCCGTGGTGATCCGCGGCGTGGCCTTGATCGCCGGGATGCCGGCGTGGCGTTCGGCTTCGCCCTTCTTCAACTCGCCATTCTCACGGGCCTTGAACAACGCCTGGGTGACCAGCGGGGTCAGTGCCGCCTGATCGGAACGCTCCAGCACCGTAACGGCCTTCTTGCCGGCCAGCGCGGCGACCACTTCGGCTTCCGGGAACGGCTGCAGCAGCTTGATCGCCACGAGGCCGACCTTCTTGCCCTGGCTGCGCAGGTGGGTAACGACGGCTTCGACGTCGTCGCAGACCGAGCCGAGCCCGACCATCACGGTCTCGGCGTCATCGCACATGCAGGTATGCACCGGCGAGTAGGTGCGGCCGGTCAGCGCCGAGTATTCCGCCATCGCCTGGCGCACCAGCGCCGGCACGGCGCTGGCGAAGTGCGTGCGGTGGTCGACGGCACCGGCCTGGAAGTCCGGCTGGTTCTGGACCGGCCCGGTCAGGCCCGGGTTATTGACGTCGACCAGCGCCGGCACGAGCTGGCGGGTGCCCTTCTCGAAGGCATTGAGCCACTGGCGCCGCCACTGGCCGTGCAACTCTTCCGGCAGCCAGCCAAGGGTTTTCTCGACCAGCGTGCCGTCGTTGTCCTTCTCGACCTTGGCGGCGTTGCCGTCGAGGAACTTCTTCAGCGCGGCAAGATTGGCTTCGGTGATGTCCGCCGCGTGGCGGGTGAGATACTGGTTCAACTGGAATACGCGCCCTTTGGAACCAAACAGAATTTCTTGCGCCAAAGTCGGACACGGGATTCGGCCCGCCGGATCGCCGAGGTAATCGCGAAGCAATTCGGGCTCGGGCAGCAGCGCCTCGCTCATCATGTGGCTGGTAGCGAAACCGTCCATCGCATTGGCAACAGGGATCAGCGACAGCGCCGAGGTGCGGTAGGAGATCGCCGCCAGGTCCGCGGCTTCCTGCGGATTCGAACCGAAGAGAATCGTGTAGCCGGATTGCAGCAGGGCATAGACGTCGTCATGTCCGGCCATCACGTTCAGCGAGTGCTTGGAAACGACGCGCGCCGCCACCTGCAGCACGAAGCCGCCGACCTTCTTGCCGACCGTCACGAAGTGCGACTCCATGGCGTACAGGATGCCCTGGCTCGACGAGGCGTTGGAGATGAACTGTCCTCCGGTCAAGGCCGCGCCCAGCGCCCCACTCTGTGCCGAATGTTCCCCTTCGGGCTCGAAGAAGAAGGGGTGCTTGCCCCACACATTCACGCCGCCTTCCGCCCGGAACGCCTCGTAAAGTTCGGCGATCTCGGTCGACGGGGTAATCGGATAGCCGATCACGCCACCGCACACGTTGCTCATCACGTGCGCGACGGCGCCGTTGCCGTGAATGACGCTGGGAATGCCGGGATACTTCGCTTTCTTGACTTTCATGGTTGGATATCCAGATGAAGGTTGGGAAATTCAACCGGGCAGGCGAACGCCTTCCGGTTTGCGCGGAACCAAACGACACAACACTGAGAAAGGGAGCGCCTCGCGATCGCCGCAAGGCAAAAGAAAAGGTATCGTCACCGCCGTTGCAGCAGTGACGTTGATTGACCCACCGAAGCACACCCTGACCATATCGCCTCCGTATCTGAGTTTTCGGAGTTTCTGGGCACAAATGAATTTGTGCGAATATGGAACAACAATCTGACGCTTAGGAACGATGGATTCTACTATCAAACAGTAAAGCGTCGATGGCTTTGGCGATCGTGTCCCGCGCGGTGGTGTAAGAAGGGGTCGGTAGGTCATGGGCTCCGGCAAGGTAGGAGCACGAGTCAGGCAGCCACGGCGGACAGACTGACGTTTGGATTGTCGCCGACTTCGGCAAGGGT
>Ga0302250_1000162_pt1 | contig 89383 bp, 74 predicted proteins | sample AAG_RA_Asp_MG_FD_193536 | JGI IMG/M metagenome (GOLD analysis project Ga0302250, IMG submission 193536) | Enriched activated sludge microbial communities from anaerobic digester in WTTP, New Holstein, Wisconsin, United States - AAG_RA_Asp | ecosystem: Engineered > Bioreactor > Anaerobic >... | reverse complement strand
GACACTACCCCGCGCACTGAGATAATTCATTCCTGCTTCACCTTGCCGTGTGATGGGCGACGGCTGCATCCCCTGCAGTTACTATGGCCTCCACCGACTGACAAATCAACAGGTATGCGATCAATGCACCAGTCACTCAACGCCGCTCTGAACGAGGCGATCAATGAATTCACCGGGTGCCGTTGCACGATCCGGCGACTGGTAGACGTCGGAGGCGGATCGATTTCGCGTGCGTTCGTTGCGGAAACCAACCACGGCAAATGGTTCGTAAAGCAGAATCGGAGCGAATTCGTCGATATGTTCTCCGCCGAGGCTGACGGCTTGCAGTCGTTGTCCAGCTGCCCCGAATTGCGTGTGCCGCGCGTAATTGGTACCGGCTCCATCGACGAGGACGCCTTCCTCATCCTCGAACATATCGAATTGCACCCTTTAGGCTACCGGAACGGCGACGCCGCCGGGCGTACGCTGGCGGCGTTGCACCAGATCAGCGGCGGGCGGTTCGGCTGGCTGCGCGACAACTACATCGGCAGCACACCGCAGACGAACCGGCCGCATGCGACGTGGCCCGGGTTCTTCACCAACGAGCGTTTGCGGCCCCAGCTCGCCTTGGCCGGGCGACACGGATTCAGCCGCGAGCTGGTCGACAACGGAATGCGTCTCGCCGATAAGCTGCCGGCCCTTTTTCCGGACTATCGGCCACAGGCCAGCCTGTTGCATGGCGACCTGTGGTCTGGCAATGCCGCGTGCGACAGCGACGGACGGCTCGTTCTGTTCGATCCTGCGGTGTATTACGGCGACCGGGAAACCGACCTAGCGATGAGCGAACTCTTTGGCGGCTTCCCAGCCAGTTTTTACGAGGCCTACCGTGACGCCTGGCCGCCGGCGGACGGCTACCCGCAGCGCCGGACGCTCTACAACCTCTACCACGTGCTCAATCACCTCAACCTGTTCGGCGGCGGCTACCTGCGCCAGGCGCAACACATGATCGACAGCCTGCTGGCCGAACTGGGCTAGGCGTCAGCGCATTCGAACGCCCGGCCGGTCTCGAAGAAGGCGCCGCCGGCCTGGTAGTGAATCGTGCGGCGTGCTGCATCCGGGAAATGCCAGCGCCCGTCGGAAAACACCGCCGGATCCGCCCAGGCTGCGACAACCTCGGCGACGAACAGGTCGTAACGTTTCTGGTTATGCGCCTCGGGAATGACCTTGCACTCCAGCCATGCCGCGCAATCGCGTACCAGCGGTGCCCCGATGCGACTGGCCGGAAACGCCGCCAAGCCTGCATGGGCGAACTTGTCGCCGTCCCGTCCCGACATGCTTCCTGCCGCCAGAACCTTGTCCGCGATCCGCCTGAACGGCAGATTCAACGCAAACTCGCCCGATGCCTCGATCAGTTCCCTCGTGAAACTGCGGGCATCGATAACCGCCAGCACCTTCGGCGGATCGAAATCGAGCGGCATCACCCAGGACGCCGCCATCACGTTGCGTCGCCCATGGAACGCACTGCTCACCAGCACGACGGGGCCATGGTTGAGCAGCAGGTAGCTCTTGGCGAGATCGACGGATTGAAATTTCCCCTGCATTTCCTTTTCTCCCGGAGGTCTTTCTATCATTGGCAGAGCATACAGGATAGGATTTGCCCTGTTGAAGACGTGAAGGAGAGAGAGCGTGCAAATTCTGGGCATTGACGTCGGTGGCACCGGAATCAAGGCCGGCATTGTCGAAACGACGACCGGAGAGATCATCGGCGAACGCGTGCGCATCGAAACACCCCGCCCGGCGACACCCGACGCCGTAGGCAAGGCGCTGCAGGATCTGGTCAAGCAGATGAACTGGTCCGGCCCGATCGGCATGGGATTCCCGGCCGCCATCCAGCATGGGGTTGCCCGTACGGCGGCGAACATCGACAAGTCGTTCATCGGGCTGCAGATCGCCGAGTTTTTTTCCAAACAGACGGGGTGTGCGGTACATGTCGCCAACGATGCCGACGTCGCCGGCATGGCCGAAATCCGTTTCGGCGCCGGGAGCGACACTCAGGGCGTCGTACTCATCATCACCATCGGCACCGGACTCGGCACCGCGCTGTTTGCCGACGGCCACCTGATGCCGAATACCGAACTCGGCCACATCCTGCTCGACAACGGATTCGAGGCCGAACGTTATGCCTCGGAAGCGGTACGCGTGACCAAGAAACTGAAATGGAAGGAGTGGGGAAAGCGCTTCAACCACTACCTCGTGACGATGGAAAACCTCCTCTGGCCCGATCTGATCGTACTGGGCGGCGGCGTCAGCAAGAAACTCGACAAATTCTCTCCGCAATTGAGGGTCGGCCGGGATTACGGAAATTTTGGCAGAAAAACCATTAACTACATGAGTTAAAAGGAAAAAGAAATTCTATAATCCAATGGATCCGCTGCTCTTTCGAGATTCAGCGGATACTCCCCGAAGCGATTGATATGCGCTCGCCTGTAGGGCGCCATGCCCCGCAGGATTTCTTCCGTCAGTACGTATCCCTTCCCCTGCAGCCGCTTCAGGATCTTCGACATGGTGTGGACGTTGTGCAGGATCACCATGTTGGCCACCAGTTGGTTGTACTTGATTACCTTGCGTTGCTCGTGGCGAATATTCTCGGCGATGATCCCGTCCCCGCCAAAGAACAGCCACTTCACGAAGTCGTTGAATTCTTCGCTCTTGTTCGTGGCGGCATTGATCGTCTTGCGAAGTTCGGCATCGTTGATGTACTTCAGGAGAAATATCGTGCGCACTGCCCTTCCAAGCTCTCGGAACGCGTAATACAGCCGATTCTTGCGGCTGGCGGTGCCAAGGCGGCGCAGGATAGTAGACGGTGCAATCCTGCCCGCCTTGATGGAAATGACAACGCGCAACATGTCTTTCAAGTGGCGCGCGATCAGCGCCCAGTCGATGTTGCCGCGGAACAAGCTGCCGATGTGCTCGTATTGATCCCCGCGGTCGCCTCGGAAAAACACCAGATCCTTGATGTTCCGAATTCTGGGCATCAAATTGATGCCCAAGAGATGCGCCAGAGCAAAAACGGGCGTGCTCTGGGCTTGCGTGTCGCCATGCAAGGTATCCGGCTGAATGTCTGACTGGTTGTAAATCAGCCCGTCCAGGATGTAGACAGCTTCATAAACGCCACATGGGATGAAATGGCTGAACAACGCAATGTACTTGTCCGACACATGGTAATAGCCAATTCCGCCGTAGCCACCGTAGCGGATGTGATACTCGGAAAGCAGGTTTTGCTCGAAGACGTTCCATTTCGTGCCGTCTGCCGAGGCGCTCTTGCCGCTTCCCCAATACCGCGGCAATGCGAAGCGATTGTAGGCGTTGACCACCTTGACGATGGCCTTGTCCAAGCGCTGCTCGGTGACGTGCTTGAGATTCAGCCATGCAACCTGCTTGCGACTGAGCCCTTTCACTGAGCGCGCCGTTTGCACCGGCCCGAGGTTGCATCCGTAACAAAACAACGTGGTGATGAAACGCTTCCTTGGGTCGTCAATCTTGGCTTCAAATCCCGAGAGCGGCCCGAAGAATTTGTGCAGATCCAGCCACTTCTCCGTTTCTGTCAGGACGTCCAGGATACTGGCTTCGCTCATTTCCGAGGTGATCGCTTGATCGATCGTATCGATGCCCTCGGGCGGCTTCGGACGCTCTGGACGTCGGATCACGATACCGGTTTGGTCCAAATCGACGTAGCCGTTTTCCGGGAAGCGCTCGTCGACCAGCCGGGCCAAGCTACGCAGTTGCTCCTTCAGTTCCGCCACAAAGGCCTCCGGGTCAACAGGCAGGCCCACCATGTCACCGTAGGCCTGGACCTCGTTTTCATACTCGTCCCACGACACCAAGTGGCTGCGGTAATCGTCATATTCGCCGCTGTGTTCCACGTACAGATCGCCGGACTTCAGTTCGTCCATGACCGCGCTGAATACGGCTAGCTCGAAGTATTTACGATGAAAATGTGGCTCGGAATCGCTCTGCCGCTTGCCGAAGACCAAGCTGTGCCACTTGTCGGGCATCCATTCGAGATCCAGATCCTCGATCCCGGACTCGGCGCACGGCAGCTGCGCTCGATGGCTCGTTCGGTACTTCCGGATGAAAGCGATCGCGTCGAGCAAGCTGCTGTCCTGCGAGCTTGAGCACAAGCTCAGCGCTTCCAGACATTTGAAGAGCAAGCTGCGTTTTGAGCCGTAGCCGCTCAACATGAAGGGGTAGTAGTTGTTACCGGCGAAGGCCATGTGCTCATCGCACTGATTGATCCATCTTTCGTAGTCCCCGTGCAGGGACTCATCGACACGTGCGAGCTTTTGATCCCCGCTTCCATCCTCGTTCAGGACGCTCAACACCTCTCTAAATTGCCCGATCAACCGTTCCGTTTGCTCGGCATGCTGCAGGTGGTACTGGCGCAACCTTTCGCCGGCCGTATTGTGAAGGTTGCGTAAGGACTTGACGAAGATGTCGGCAATGTCGTCCATCGCCTTTTCCAGCTGCGTCTGGATCAGCAGCACCGCCAGTGTGTAACGCTTCAACGGTTTCATGGCGCGCATTTCAGCGAGATCCAAGGCGCGGGCCTCCAGTGTCATCTGCTCGCGCTTGGTGGCCGCAATCTGCTGAGTGCTCGGCAGTCCTCGCGCCATCTCAATCATCTTATCGACATGCTGAAGGAAATCTGTCACCTCCCGCACGTTGGGCTGCTTGGGCTCGCGCTTAAGGCCATCCCAAATACTGCGCCCTTGTTGCGAAGAAAGTATCGCATCGAGCCGCTCGATGGCGCTTTGGTCCAAGGCGCCGCCAACACTTTTGTATATCTGTTCGTTGACTGCATTTCGGCAGCGGCGCGCCAAGCGAAACAGGATCGTAAACCCGGGCAACTCGTACTTGCGCTGCACCAGCTCCTCGATCAGGACGTTGATGATGTCGGGCAGCTCCTGCTTGGTGCGCGCGGCATGGGTTGCTGCGTTCTCCAGCCACTTTTCCGCTTTCTGATCGACCAGTTGCAAGCCAAGGTAGGCGCGCAGGCGTTGATGCTGCAACGCTCTTGTTCCTGATTGGTCGTATTGGGTGATGGCCCGCTTCGCAGGCTTGCGTAAGTTCGCCTGACTGCAAATATGCTCGATGATCTCTTCGGGCACCGTAGCCAGCGGCACGAAGTAACCGAGCCGCTGCAGCAGCTTCAGTTTGACCAGCATGAAGGTTCTCGGCCCGACCTGGCGATACAGACTGAAAACGTAGTCGATCTCGGCGGTGGATGGCGTGTAGACCGCTGTCAGCTCTTCGAGGCTATATTCTGTCTTCAGGCGCGGATACGCCGTTTCATGGATGGCGGTCACGCTGAGCGGCCTTCGCCGCTAGGATTCTCTGATCGTTCTTGTTTGTCGCCGGTGCAGGCTCTTTCTCGTCCGAGCGCTCGTCCTCTGGATCATAAAGACAGGAAATTGACCGCGTTGCCGCCCAGGTCGCGATGTCGGTGCCAGAACACCGACATCGGGGGACGATGCTCAAGCAGCCTTCTTCTTGAACGGTAGCTGGAGTTCCTCGACGTCGTACGTGAAGTCCAAGGGCATCTGGATCATTTTTTGTGTCGGATGCTTGCCGTTATAGACGTCGATATCGGTTTTCAACTGGAAGCAGTCACCGACGATCTGCTGGCGCCGCTGGGAGAAGGAGCGCACAAAGTGCTCTCGTGGCGCCCGATCGTCGTCAATGTCGGCCCAAAGTGACAGGGATTTATTTCCCTGTTTGGAGCGAACCGCGTGCTTGGCACGATAGCGCTGGCCGAGTGCATCGGTGCGGTACTCCTCGCGCAGCACTTGCGCGATATCCGCGGCAATGACATCAATGACTGTTTTCAGACTGGGTTTATGGAATCCATGCTGGTAGGCCCAGGCTGCCACGGCGTGCGGGTCGATCAAACCATCATTGCCGACCTCTGCCTGGTAACGTTCAAGATAGTCCTTCACTTGATTTGCGTAAGCAGTCATTGCTCCCCCTTACTCGGAAAATGAACCCCAACCGTCGGCATCGGCTGCCGGCAGCACGCATGTTCGTACCTTAACTTGATGCTTGCGGAGAAAGTCATGCCGTCCCAGCTTGCGCTGGAGCTGCCCCACAACCAGACCTGGATGCACGTTGATGCGCTGCGCGAACAGCAACACCTTTTGCTCGGAGAAGTACGGTTGTACTCGAGCGATGAAATTCTCCAACTGGTCCGTCGGTACACAGAAATCCGCCCCGGCCGCGTTGGCCAGAACCTCGCATTCCGGCAGGCCCTCCCGGTCATCGCCGATCTCGACATCGATGACCGGTTCGCCCACTTTCCCGTCTTCTCTCAATACGTGTTCGATCTCATGGCGAAGAACGAACCAGAAATTGTCGATGCGATCGAACCGTAGCGCCATGCCAATGACCGGCTGGTCGTCGGCGAGCCAAAAGCAGGCGCCGTCCAGCTTCGAACCCGGCATCGGTTCCACAAAGACCAACCGGACGCCGGCTTCCGCCAGAATGCGCGGCACATGCCGGGTTTCTTCGGGAGCCAGAATCAGGTTCTTCAGTTGTTCGACAGCAGCCAACAGCTTGTCGCGGGCATAAGCGGGAACACGTTGCTGAACCGCCATGCCGCGCACCCGGAACAGCCAAGCGAGCTGTAATGGCGTGGCATCCAAGGTTACATCGGTCTTTTTGGCACGATGCAGAAGTGCAGGTTCTTCGTCCATCGAACGGATGCAGAAGAACTCGCAAAAGCGCTGCTCCAGCACGTCGAGATTCTCGCTCGCCCGAATCCAACCACGGCGCAGCATCTCGCGTACCGGAAACTTGCTATATAGACGGGCTTTCCGGGCCACATGGTCATTGGCAACCTTGACTTTCGAAAGCTGATATTGACTCTCCAAGGTCATCCAATATTCGGCCGACGTACCAAATGCGTCCGCCAGACCTCGAGCGGTCTCGGGGGTTATGGCGCGCTTGCCGGAAATCAGCTCGCTGACCAGGCGCGCGGGGCGATCCAGGATGTCCGCGAGCTCCTGTTGGCTCCATTCCCGCGCTTCCAACTCTTCCCGCAGGAATTCTCCCGGCGGGAAGACCTCAGCAGGCATACGTGCGTTCATGGTCTCTCCATTCCTAGTGATAATCGACAATCTCAACAATCCCGACGACCTTACAGGGATGCTCACCTCGAATCTCCAAGATGAGACGCCACTGTAAATTCAGCCGGATCGACTGCTGTCCTTCACGGTCACCTCTCAACCGTTCGAAGTGCAGCGCTTTTACCGCGTAAAAGTCTCGTTCATCCCGAAAAGCGCGAACCTGCTGCATGCGTTTTCGGTAAGCACGCACAACTTCCTGAGAAAACCCGGCAGTGAACTGGGCATCCGTCTCCAGGCGGTCCAAATCGTCGTCGTCGAATTCAACTTCCATAGGTAAATTATAGAGACATTTTTATAGTTTACAAACACCATCTTTACACGTCGTGTAAAGATGGTGTTTTAGATTCCATGTGACTGCATCTGGCTCCAGCACACCGATCACTATTTGGGGTTTGGGGCGCAGTGGAACGGAAAACCTGGTTAGGCGTTTGTCATCGTTAATGATTTGGCTTTACAGTTAGAAAACCTCGTCATCCCATCGAGTTATGGGCTTCCGGTTTGTGCCCAATCCGGCCTGATGACAATTGAAAGTGATATGGCCGGTTGCTGGTCATAAACCTGCCAGCCAGAGTCTCACGCTTAATACCAAACGGCTTGGCCTGTTCGGAAATGCCCACTGTGAGCGGTTGCGAGAAAGCCTGCCAGATTTACGATGCGCTTAGAGGCTTCAAACGGCGTCTGATTCAAACCTGCGTCTGCGTCACCGCCCTGCGGAAGCGTAGCAGCGCCACCGTGAAGAAGCAGGCGCCGACGCCGGTCATGGCCAGCAGATCGCGCCAGATCACGTCGAAGCCTGCACCCCGGTAGAGGATGGCCTGCGCCAGGCGGACGAAGTAAGTGGTCGGCGCAGCCAGCATGATGTTCTGCACTAGCTGCGGCATGCTCTCGCGCGGCGAAACGCCGCCGGAAAGCATTAACAGCGGAATGATACTGAGAATGACGAGCAAGCCAAACTGCGGCATCGAGCGGGCCAGCGTACCGAGGAAAATGCCGATGGAGGCCGCCGCAAACAGGTAGCAGGCGGCCGCCGCCAGGAACAGCGGCAGCGAGCCGGCAATCGGCACTTTCAACACCTGCTGCACCATCACCAGCAGCGCAAACGTGACACCAATCAGCACCGCCAGCCCGTTGGCCCAGATCTTGGCCATCATGATCTCGAAGGGCGTCAGCGGCATCACCAGCAGGTGTTCGATGGTGCCGTGTTCCCGTTCGCGGATGAAGGCGGCGCCGACCAGGATGATGGTCAGCATGGTGACGTTGTTGATCACCTCCATGACGCCGCCGAACCAGACGCCGATCAGGTTGGGGTTGAAGCGCACACGGGTGGTCAGCTTGATCGGCGATTCGGCACTGTCGCGGGTGCCGGTCAGGTATTCGTTCACTTCGCCGAGCGCGATGGTCTTGATGTAGGTGGCGCCGATAAAGGCCTGGCTCATGATCGTCGCGTCGATATTAAGCTGGATGTCCGGCTTACGGCCGGTTTCCACGTCATGCTGGAAGTTGGGCGGGATGACCAGCGTGAAGTTGTAGCGCCCGGAATCCATGCCCTTGTCCAGTTCGGCCAGTGTCGTCTGTTGCGGTGGACGGAAATACGGCGGGTAAAACGCGCCGACGATACGCCGCGACAACGGCGACTGGTCTTCGTCAACCACGGCGACCGGCGCATTGCGCAGCTCCTGCGAGGCGCCGGTCGCCGCCGTGTAGATGGCGCCCGAAAAAGCCCAGCAGATCAGGATCAGCAGCACCTTGTCGGCGCGCAGGCTTTGCAACTCCTTCAAGCCCAAGCGGTAGATGTTGGATAGCGTGACGAAGCGCATGGCTATTTCTCCTGCTTCCTGAGCAGCGCCACCGAAAGTGCGGTCAACACCGGAATGAAGCAGGCCAGCGCGATGAACTGCGGCCAGAGGTCGGCGAAGCCGAGCGCCTTGGTGAAGGTGCCACGGCTGATGATCAGGAAATAGCTGGCCGGGAAGAACTGGCCGATCCAGTAACTCGCCCCTTCCAGCGCAGCCACCGGCGTCGTCAGCCCGGAGAAGCTGACGGTAGGCAGGATGGTCAGGATCGCCGTACCAAACAGCGCAGCGATCTGCGTGCTGGTGAAGGTCGAGATCAACAGGCCGAAGCCGGTGGTGGCGATCACGTAGAGAAAAGCGCCGAAACTCAGCGCCAGCAGGCTGCCCTTGATCGGCACATGGAACATGAGTTGCGACTGGATGACCAGCAGCACGAAGCTGATGAGCGCCACGACGATGTACGGCAACTGCTTGCCGAGCAGGAATTCGAGGCGCGTCACCGGCGTCACGTAGAGGTTGGTGATCGAGCCGAGTTCCTTCTCGCGCACGACGCCGAGCGCCATCAGGATGGCCGGGATGAAGATCAGCAGGATCGGAATCACTGCCGGCACCATCGCGTAGATGCTCTTGAAATCCTGGTTGTAGCGGTAGCGGGAAACGATATTGACCGGGTAGGCCGTCTCGACGCCGGTCGCCTCGCGGAAGATCTGCTGCACGTATTGCAGGTGCATGCCCTGCATGTAGCCGCGCACGGTTTCGCCGCGATACGGCATGGCGCCATCGACCCAGACGCCGATTTCCGGCCAGTGGCCGCGCCGCAAATCGCGGCCGAAATCGGCGGGAATGTCGATGGCCAGCGCCAGTTCGCCGTTTCGCATGCGGCGGTCGAGATCGGCATCGTCGATGATGGGCGGGCGTTCGATGAAATAGCGCGAGCCGGCAATGTTCTGGATGTAGGCGCGGCTTTCCGGCGACTGGTCGCGGTCCAGCGCGGCAAAGCGCAGCCCTTCGACATCAAGCGAAATGCCAAAGCCGAGCACGAACATCAGCAACACTGAGCCGAGCAAGGCGAAAGCCAGGCGGATCGGGTCGCGGCGCAGTTCGAGCGCCTCGCGGTAGGCGTAGCCGAGCAGGCGGCGGGCGCTGAAGGCGCTTGGCCCGCCTTTGTTGCTGCTGCGGTCGACCTCCATTTTTGCCTGTTTTTCGGGGTCGACCGCGCCCCGCAGGAAGTGCCCTTGGGGTGCAACAGGCGCTTTTTCGACCCCTGTCGCCTCTTCCAGATAGCTGATGAAAGCCGCCTCAAGATTCGGTTGGCCGCGTGCCGCGCAGAGGCCGGCCGGCGTGTCGCTGGCCAGCACCTTGCCGGCGTGCATCAGCGAAATGCGGTCGCAACGCTCGGCCTCGTTCATAAAGTGCGTCGAGATGAAAATGGTGACGCCCTGCTGGCGCGACAACTCAACCAGCAACGCCCAGAACTGGTCACGCGCCACCGGGTCGACGCCGGAAGTCGGCTCGTCGAGGATCAGCAGCTTCGGCTCATGCACCACCGCCACGGCCAGCGACAGGCGCTGGCGTATGCCAAGCGGCAGTTCAGCGGCGGCCTTGTCGGCGTAGGGTTCCAGCCCGAAACGTTGCATCAGTTCAGCAATGCGCGGGCCGCGCCGGTCGTCCGGCAGATGGAAGAGCCGCGCGTGCAGGTCGAGGTTGGCACGCACCGTCAGTTCGCCGTACAGCGAGAAGGACTGCGACATGTAGCCGACCTGCTTGCGTGTTTCGAGATCGCCGGCATCGACGGCCTTGCCGAACAGCTTGGCCACGCCCTCGGTCGGCGGCAGCAGGCCGGTCAGCATCTTCATCGTCGTCGTCTTGCCGCAGCCATTCGAGCCAAGAAAGCCGAAGATTTCGCCGCGCTCGATCTTAAAGCTGACGTGGTCGACCGCCGTAAAATCGCCAAAACGCTGCGACAGGCCGTCAGCCTCGATGGCGTAAGTGCCGCCATCGCCGACGCGCGGCGGAATCACCAATTCATGGTGTGCCTGCCGGCGCTCCTCCGGCAGCAGGCGGATGAAGGCGCCGTCGAGCGTGGTCTGCCCGGTCTGCGCCCGCAGTTCGGCCGGGGTGCCGGTGCCGATTACCTTGCCGCCATCCATCGCCACCAGCCAGTCGAAGCGCTCGGCCTCCTCCATGTAGGCCGTCGCCACCAGCACGCTCATGCCCGGCCGGCGGGCGCGGATGCTGTCGATCAGCTCCCAGAACTGGCGACGCGACAACGGATCGACGCCGGTCGTCGGCTCATCGAGAATCAGCAGGTCGGGATCGTGGATCAAGGCGCAGCACAGGCCGAGCTTCTGCTTCATGCCGCCCGACAACTTGGCGGCCGGCCGGTCGCGGAAGGGCGACAAACCCGTGCTGGCCAGCAGTTCGGCAATGCGCTGCTCGCGCTCGCGCTTGCCCTGCCCGAACAGCCGGCCGAAGAAATCGACGTTTTCGAACACCGACAGCGTCGGGTACAAATTCCGGCCCAGACCCTGCGGCATGTAGGCGATGCGCGGCTGCACCGAGGCACGGAAACGGCGGTCGCCGATGTCACCGCCCAGCACTTCAACCTTGCCCGCCTGAATCTGCCGCGCCCCGGAAACCAGCGCCAGTAGCGACGACTTGCCAACGCCATCCGGCCCGATAAGACCGACCATGCAGCCGGCCGGCAAAACGACATCGACCGCCTCCAGCGCCGTCACCGCCCCATAACGGTGGCTGACGCCGGCAAGTTTGGCGACCGGCACGCGGTCCATGACGATTTACTTCCCGTCGATCTGGAGGTTGGCCGGCCACGGCGCGTTGGCGTCGAGGCGCACATAGGCCACGCCCGGCAAACCGCCCTTGGCCAGATCGCGATGCGCCACCAGCCAGGCGGGGTCGGGCTTGACCTTGATGCGGAACATCAGCTTTTCCCGCTCGGTACGCGTTTCGACTTCACGCGGCGTGAATTGCGCTTTCGGCGCCACGAAGCTGACCACCGCCGGAATCGGCTGTCCCGGCAAGGCGTCGAGCAAGATGCGCGCTTCGCTGTTCAGCGCCACCTGGCCGGCCTTGTCGGTCGGCAGGTAGATCGTCATGTACATGTCCGAAAGATCGAGCAGGGTCAGCGCCTTGCCGCCCGCCGCCAGCACCTCGCCCGGCTCGGCCAACCGGTAGAGTACGCGGCCGCTGATCGGCGCCTTGAGAGAGGTATCGTTCAGCGTTGCCTGCAAACTATCCATCTTCGCCACGGCGGCAGCCAAAGCCGCCTCCGCCTCGGCCACCCGGCTCTGCGCCTGATCCATGCCGGCCATCGCGCCTTCCATGCCGGTCTGGTCGGTATCCAGCCTGCTCTTGCTGATGAAGCCCTTCTCGACCAGGCTTTCCGAACGCTTCAAGGTCTTGCCCGCCAGCGACACATCGGTACGCGACTTGCGCACCCCGGCTTGCGACTCCTCAACCGCCCTGCGCGCCTGCACCACCTGCGACTCGGCCGCCCGCAACTGGGCGCGCAGATCGTCCGCATCCAGTCGCGCCACCACCGCCCCCGCCTCGACCGTGTCGCCCTCATGCGGCCCCAACTCCGCCAGCCGCCCGGCAATCTTGGTCGCAATATCCACCTCAACCGCTTCCAACCGCCCGTTCCCCGACGCAAGCCCCGCTGGCAAGCTGGCAGGACGCTGCTGATAGAGGAAATACCCGCCTGTTGAGGTCAACGCCAAAAAAAGGCTAAAAATGAAAAACTTCTTCAAACGCCCGCGTTCCATAAGTCACCCGATCAGTTACTGACCATACGGTCATTATTCATATGAATTATAGGCCGGGGAAAACGACAAGGCTTGCCGTAGATCAATTTTCTGGGGAGTTGATCTGGCTGTCGTTCGCAGGCCATTTCTACAGGTTCGTTTGATGAGGATTTAACGAAGGTAACTATTCGGCCTTATGTGGAGCTCCACATAAGGCCGATTACTTGCCAGTGACCTGAAGGCTACGAATGACTGATCTCTGATGAGTTAACTGCCGTTCGGATAGCTCGATTTTTCGGGAATGCTACGGCTGGTTGTGGCCGAAAGCTGCCGATCATAGAAAAATGACGAATGACTTCACCAAAATTTGATCGGTTGCTGCGTCTCTCGCTACAGGCAGCTTGTTCAAACCAGCACTTCCAGCCCCTTGCGTTCAATCACTGAAAGCAATCGTGCCGCAGCCCCACTGGGTTTTTTATCTCCGTTTTCCCACTTCTGAACGGTAGAGATACTGGCGTTGAGGTAGGCAGCAAAGACGGCCTGACTGATGTGCAGGCTCTCCCGCAAGCGCCGGATCATTTCCGCCGTGTAGGCCGGCGGTGGCAGGCATTGTGTTTCAAAGTCACGCAATGTTTGCTTGTTCACTGCGCCGATGTCATGCAAACCACGCATCGTTTCCAGGGCTTCGTTAATCATTCGGCTCATGCTGCACCTCCATCAATTCGTTGGCTTTCAACGCGGTTTCAATCTGATCGTTACTGAGCACGACCAATGTGCTCGCGAGGCTCTGGTAAATCCCCAACTCGCGCTGGGTGATGTTGTCGCGATCTTTCTTCTCAAACCCGAAAAGAAAGTACAACGTGCCAGCGAACCGTGTGGCCAGCAAAGTGCGCGTGCTACCGCTTTTGCCTCGTCCAGGTAGCGCCACCCTTTGCTTGAACAGGTTGCTACCCAGATCCGCATCAATCAGCCCGCGTTCAATATCTGAAACGGCCTTCAACAAAGCGGTGTCGGTGACGCCAGCTTTCCCAGCCCAACGATCAAATACCCGTGTCTTGAAAACTCTCATGACTCATTGTATCACTTGGTGCAACACTGAAGTCAATGGCCGACGCTACTCTGGCGTCGATCTGGCCAACATGAATAGCTAAATTGGTTGTGGACAATTTATGTCATTTTCAGAAGACGACTGCACCAGTTGATTGGGCGTAATGGCTGTTGTGCAGCCAGCTCCTGACAGTTCAATATCAGAAGTGATCTGCACCAATCTCGACTATGCTCAATACTCGTGTGCACCAAAGCGAGGTGAGCATGGCGACGGAGGCTCTGTTGCAAAGATTGGCGGCAGTCAGAGGTAGGCTGTCGCTCTGCGCCGATCAGGCGGCTGCTGCGAAATGGTGGTTGAGCATGCCCATGGCCTCCGTCAGCGCCGAGGGCCCAATGCCAAAAGCTCTCTCCACAAGGCGCACCTCGCCCCTGATGCCGGGCTGCAGGCACCAGGGGCGAGCCTGTCCTTTGCGCAGGGCTCGCATGACTTCGAATCCCTTGATCGTGGCATAGGCCGTGGGGATCGATTTGAAACCGCGCACCGGCTTGATCAGTATCTTGAGCTTTCCGTGATCGGCCTCGATCACGTTATTGAGATACTTCACCTGCCGGTGGGCCGTCTCCCGGTCCAGCTTTCCTTCGCGCTTCAATTCGGTGATCGCTGCACCATAGCTCGGCGCTTTGTCGGTATTGAGCGTGGCAGGCTTTTCCCAGTGCTTCAGGCCTCGCAGGGCCTTGCCCAGGAACCGCTTCGCTGCCTTGGCGCTGCGGGTCGGCGACAGGTAGAAATCGATCGTGTCGCCCCGCTTGTCGACTGCCCGGTACAGGTAGGTCCACTTGCCCCGCACCTTGACGTAGGTTTCATCCAGGCGCCAGCTCGGATCAAAGCCACGCCGCCAGAACCAGCGCAGCCGCTTCTCCATCTCCGGGGCGTAGCACTGGACCCAGCGATAGATCGTCGTATGGTCGACCGAAATGCCGCGTTCCGCCAGCATTTCCTCAAGGTCGCGATAGCTGATCGGATAGCGACAATACCAGCGCACCGCCCACAGGATCACATCACCCTGGAAATGGCGCCACTTGAAATCCGTCATCGTTCCGTCCGTCCAATCTCCGCCAAGCATGCTCAAGCTTCACGATTTTTGCAACAGAGCCTCGGCCTTCACACGCACGAAAGGCGGCGAAGCTCCGCCGTTAATCCGTCCGCCGGAGATCTCGCCCAGGCAGGCTGAAGGCCGAGCAAGCCTGACAGGCCCGAAAAGCCCGGCACGGGCGTCGGCGGCGATGACGGCGGCGGCATTATCCAGGGTTGATGATGGAAGTGGAGGATATCGACAACCTCTCGCGCAACCAAGACATCGCGGTCGGACTGCAAGTGATCTTGAAGCCACGGGCCCGTCCCACCCCGACATGGACCTCGATGCCCGAACGGACGTTAGATTTCGAGTTCTAGGCGTTCTGCGATGAAGGTTGGATCCCAGCCGGGATTGAAAGTGTCGACGTGGGTGAATCCGAGCCGCTCGTATAGGCCACGCAGGTTCGGGTGGCAGTCGAGCCGCAGCTTGGCGCACCCCTGCGTTCGCGCGGCATGGCGGCAAGCCTCGATCAGCGCGGAGCTGACACCCCGGCCCGCATGTGTCCGTCGCACCGCGAGCTTGTGCAGATATGCGGCCTCCCCCTTGAGGGCGTCGGGCCAGAACTCGGGATCCTCGGCCGACAAGGTGCAACAGCCGACGATGCCGTCGCTGCAACTCGCGACTAGGAGCTCGGATCTCAGGACGAAGGTCTCCGCGAATGTCCGGTCGATCCGCGCGACGTCCCAGGCGGGCGTTCCCTTGGCGGACATCCACGCCGCAGCGTCGTGCATCAGCCGCACAACCTCGTCGATATCACCCGAGCAGGCGACCCGAACGTTCGGAGGCTCCTCGCTGTCCATTCGCTCCCCTGGCGCGGTATGAACCGCCGCCTCATAGTGCAGTTTGATCCTGACGAGCCCAGCATGTCTGCGCCCACCTTCGCGGAACCTGACCAGGGTCCGCTAGCGGGCGGCCGGAAGGTGAATGCTAGGCATGATCTAACCCTCGGTCTCTGGCGTCGCGACTGCGAAATTTCGCGAGGGTTTCCGAGATGGTGATTGCGCTTCGCAGATCTCCAGGCGCGTGGGTGCGGACGTAGTCAGCGCCATTGCCGATCGCGTGAAGTTCCGCCGCAAGGCTCGCTGGACCCAGATCCTTTACAGGAAGGCCAACGGTGGCGCCCAAGAAGGATTTCCGCGACACCGAGACCAATAGCGGAAGCCCCAACGCCGACTTCAGCTTTTGAAGGTTCGACAGCACGTGCAGCGATGTTTCCGGTGCGGGGCTCAAGAAAAATCCCATCCCCGGATCGAGGATGAGCCGGTCGGCAGCGACCCCGCTCCGTCGCAAGGCGGAAACCCGCGCCTCGAAGAACCGCACAATCTCGTCGAGCGCGTCTTCGGGTCGAAGGTGACCGGTGCGGGTGGCGATGCCATCCCGCTGCGCTGAGTGCATAACCACCAGCCTGCAGTCCGCCTCAGCAATATCGGGATAGAGCGCAGGGTCAGGAAATCCTTGGATATCGTTCAGGTAGCCCACGCCGCGCTTGAGCGCATAGCGCTGGGTTTCCGGTTGGAAGCTGTCGATTGAAACACGGTGCATCTGATCGGACAGGGCGTCTAAGAGCGGCGCAATACGTCTGATCTCATCGGCCGGCGATACAGGCCTCGCGTCCGGATGGCTGGCGGCCGGTCCGACATCCACGACGTCTGATCCGACTCGCAGCATTTCGATCGCCGCGGTGACAGCGCCGGCGGGGTCTAGCCGCCGGCTCTCATCGAAGAAGGAGTCCTCGGTGAGATTCAGAATGCCGAACACCGTCACCATGGCGTCGGCCTCCGCAGCGACTTCCACGATGGGGATCGGGCGAGCAAAAAGGCAGCAATTATGAGCCCCATACCTACAAAGCCCCACGCATCAAGCTTTTGCCCATGAAGCAACCAGGCAATGGCTGTAATTATGACGACGCCGAGTCCCGACCAGACTGCATAAGCAACACCGACAGGGATGGATTTCAGAACCAGAGAAAGAAAATAAAATGCGATGCCATAACCGATTATGACAACGGCGGAAGGGGCAAGCTTAGTAAAGCCCTCGCTAGATTTTAATGCGGATGTTGCGATTACTTCGCCAACTATTGCGATAACAAGAAAAAGCCAGCCTTTCATGATATATCTCCCAATTTGTGTAGGGCTTATTATGCACGCTTAAAAATAATAAAAGCAGACTTGACCTGATAGTTTGGCTGTGAGCAATTATGTGCTTAGTGCATCTAACGGGCGAGGTAAGCCGACCGCAGAATGCGGGTCGGCTTGACCGAAATGTTAGAGCCAGAAGCCAAAACGGATAACCGTAACTTGGCGACGGGCGCTAACTGCGAAAAGGCACGGTGCCACCGAGGCGGCACAGCACTACGAAAAAAATAGCTGCTCGCGCTTGCTACACAAGGGCCAGAGGCCAAAAAGACCACAAACCAGCGTAACGCCACCAGGCGAAGCCCAGAGAAACGGCAAACCCAGCGCTGCACAGCGTTTGAGAAACTGAATGCCGTTTGAATAAACATGGGCGAAATAAAGGAGGGTTTCAGTGGTACTAACGGCCAAGGTAAGCCGCGCCGCGAAGCGGCGTCGGCTTGAACGAATTGTTAGACATTATTTGCCGACTACCTTGGTGATCTCGCCTTTCACGTAGTGAACAAATTCTTCCAACTGATCTGCGCGCGAGGCCAAGCGATCTTCTTCTTGTCCAAGATAAGCCTGTCTAGCTTCAAGTATGACGGGCTGATACTGGGCCGGCAGGCGCTCCATTGCCCAGTCGGCAGCGACATCCTTCGGCGCGATTCTGCCGGTTACTGCGCTGTACCAAATGCGGGACAACGTAAGCACTACATTTCGCTCATCGCCAGCCCAGTCGGGCGGCGAGTTCCATAGCGTTAAGGTTTCATTTAGCGCCTCAAATAGATCCTGTTCAGGAACCGGATCAAAGAGTTCCTCCGCCGCTGGACCTACCAAGGCAACGCTATGTTCTCTTGCTTTTGTCAGCAAGATAGCCAGATCAATGTCAATCGTGGCTGGCTCGAAGATACCTGCAAGAATGTCATTGCGCTGCCATTCTCCAAACTGCAGTTCGCGCTTAGCTGGATAACGCCACGGAATGATGTCGTCGTGCACAACAATGGTGACTTCTACAGCGCGGAGAATCTCGCTCTCTCCAGGGGAAGCCGACGTTTCCAAAAGGTCGTTGATCAAAGCTCGCCGCGTTGTTTCATCAAGCCTTACGGTCACCGTAACCAGCAAATCAATATCACTGTGTGGCTTCAGGCCGCCATCCACTGCGGAGCCGTACAAATGTACGGCCAGCAACGTCGGTTCGAGATGGCGCTCGATGACGCCAACTACCTCTGATAGTTGAGTCGATACTTCGGCGATCACCGCTTCCCTCATGATGTTTAACGTTGAAGTAACCGGCGCTGCGCGGTTTTATCGCGCAGCGTCCGAGTTGACTGCCGGGTTGGGCGGTAACGCTTCAATAGAGCGAAGGATTGCCCGCACGATTGCCTCCCTCTTGAAAAGATCATCCATTCTGTTTGGCGTATCAATATTCAGTGCGAAGAATACGGAGCCAGTCGGCCACTCAACCCATCCTACCCACCAACCCATACGGCCTTCCCAGCCCGTCTTTGCACGCAGTATCCAGTTGCGACCGGCTTCCACAATCATGAGATCCTTGACCAAGCGCTGATGTTCTACCCGAAAGGGCAGCTCGTTACGATAGAGCTTCCTGAGAAATGCAATTTGCTCCTGCGCCGAGATTGCAAGGCTGCCTTCTATCCAGTAATCGCCATTACTTGTCGAAGGATCGGCGTTGCCATAGTCGATTTTCTTCAAATAGCGCCGAGCTTTGTCATCACCAATTTCCTTTGCAAATAGCTCATACACCCAAACAGTAGAATTCCGCATTGCTGATCGCAAATCTTGGTCTTGATTGTGGCCTGCAAAGCCCCTGTTAACGCCGTCCCATCGAAAAATCTGGAACTCATCACGAACAGCGCCTGCATCAAGTGCAAAAAGTGTATGAGGTATCTTGAATGTCGATGCAGGCGAGTAGCGTTTCTTCGATCGCACAGGATCAAAAACCAACATGGCACGATCCGCTTGGCGTTCGTCTGCCACAACTATCGTGCCTTTGGCTTGAAATTCGCTGAAAAACTTCCTCCAGTCAGAACGTTCTAGCGTGCCTTCTTGCGCATGCGCGAAAGTGGCAAGAGAAAAAATGGAGAAAAGTATCGCGAAGATTCGGATTGCCATTAACTTTTCCTTAATGCCCAACTTTGTTTTAGGGCGACTGCCCTGCTGCGTAACATCGTTGCTGCTCCATAACATCAAACATCGACCCACGGCGTAACGCGCTTGCTGCTTGGATGCCCGAGGCATAGACTGTACAAAAAAACAGTCATAACAAGCCATGAAAACCGCCACTGCGCCGTTACCACCGCTGCGTTCGGTCAAGGTTCTGGACCAGTTGCGTGAGCGCATACGCTACTTGCATTACAGTTTACGAACCGAACAGGCTTATGTCCACTGGGTTCGTGCCTTCATCCGTTTCCACGGTGTGCGTCACCCGGCAACCTTGGGCAGCAGCGAAGTCGAGGCATTTCTGTCCTGGCTGGCGAACGAGCGCAAGGTTTCGGTCTCCACGCATCGTCAGGCATTGGCGGCCTTGCTGTTCTTCTACGGCAAGGTGCTGTGCACGGATCTGCCCTGGCTTCAGGAGATCGGAAGACCTCGGCCGTCGCGGCGCTTGCCGGTGGTGCTGACCCCGGATGAAGTGGTTCGCATCCTCGGTTTTCTGGAAGGCGAGCATCGTTTGTTCGCCCAGCTTCTGTATGGAACGGGCATGCGGATCAGTGAGGGTTTGCAACTGCGGGTCAAGGATCTGGATTTCGATCACGGCACGATCATCGTGCGGGAGGGCAAGGGCTCCAAGGATCGGGCCTTGATGTTACCCGAGAGCTTGGCACCCAGCCTGCGCGAGCAGCTGTCGCGTGCACGGGCATGGTGGCTGAAGGACCAGGCCGAGGGCCGCAGCGGCGTTGCGCTTCCCGACGCCCTTGAGCGGAAGTATCCGCGCGCCGGGCATTCCTGGCCGTGGTTCTGGGTTTTTGCGCAGCACACGCATTCGACCGATCCACGGAGCGGTGTCGTGCGTCGCCATCACATGTATGACCAGACCTTTCAGCGCGCCTTCAAACGTGCCGTAGAACAAGCAGGCATCACGAAGCCCGCCACACCGCACACCCTCCGCCACTCGTTCGCGACGGCCTTGCTCCGCAGCGGTTACGACATTCGAACCGTGCAGGATCTGCTCGGCCATTCCGACGTCTCTACGACGATGATTTACACGCATGTGCTGAAAGTTGGCGGTGCCGGAGTGCGCTCACCGCTTGATGCGCTGCCGCCCCTCACTAGTGAGAGGTAGGGCAGCGCAAGTCAATCCTGGCGGATTCACTACCCCTGCGCGAAGGCCATCGGTGCCGCATCGAACGGCCGGTTGCGGAAAGTCCTCCCTGCGTCCGCTGATGGCCGGCAGCAGCCCGTCGTTGCCTGATGGATCCAACCCCTCCGCTGCTATAGTGCAGTCGGCTTCTGACGTTCAGTGCAGCCGTCTTCTGAAAACGACAATTTACATCGTGTTTTGCCTTATTGGCCATACCGTCTATAGTTAGCCAAGTTCCGTATACCCATTTTGGCCAGCATCCATGAACGTCGCCCGTATTTACCTTCGCGTCAGTACCGAAGAGCAGGACCTCACTCGGCAGGCGGAGATTGAGCTCAGCACACGGGCGGCCGGCTATTACATCGCCGGCGTCTACCGTGAAAAGGCTTCGGGTGCCCGCGCCGACCGGCCCGAATTGCTGCGGATGATTGCTGACCTGCAACCGGGCGAGGTGGTAGTTGCCGAGAAGATCGACCGTATCAGCCGACTCCCCTTGGCCGAGGCCGAGCAACTGGTTGGCTCAATCCGGGCCAAAGGCGCCCGGCTGGCGGTACCGGGTCTGGTTGATCTCTCCGACTTCGCCGCCGAAGCCGATGGCGTGGCCAAGATTGTGCTGGAGTCAGTTCAGGAACTCCTACTCAAGCTGGCCCTGCAAATGGCACGCGACGATTACGAAACCCGCCGTGAGCGGCAGCGCCAAGGCGTGCAACTTGCCAAGGCTTCCGGAAAATATAAGGGGAGAAAACCGGATGACCCCACCCACCAGCGCATTGTGGCCTTGCGGGTAGCTGGCCATACGATCCAGAAAACTGCCGAATTGGCTGGATGCAGCACCAGCCAGGTCAAGCGAATTTGGGCCATGCACCAAGGCAAGTCGTAACAGGGTTGTTGCCCTTCAACAGGAGCACTCATGCCGGTCAGCTTTCTCTCTAATGAACAGCGCGAAAGCTATGGCCGATACACCGGAGCGCCATCGGCCGACGACCTCGCCCGTTACTTCCACCTGGACGACAGCGACCACGCATTGATCGCGCAGAAGCGCGGCGCACACAACCGGCTTGGCTTCGCCGTGCAGCTCGGGACGTTGCGTTATCTCGGCACCTTCCTGGAAAGCCCGCTGGCCGTGCCGGCGCCGGTACTGCATACGCTGGCCAAGCAACTGCGCATCAAGACAGTTGATGATGCCAAAGCCTACAGTACGGGCGAGCAGCGTTGGCAGCACGCGACTGAAATTCAAACCCACTACGGCTATGTCGAAATCACCGAACGCCGGATCGGTTTCCGCCTGACCCGCTGGCTATACGCCCTTTGCTGGACCGGCACCGACCGGCCGACAGTGCTGTTCGAACGAACCGTTACTTGGCTGGTTACACACAAGGTGCTGCTGCCCGGTTGTAGTACGCTCGAACGCTACATCGCCCACCTACGCAGTCGAGTTGAGGAGCGTCTGTGGCACTCGCTTGGTCGAGGCATCAGCAGCGAACAGCAAGGAAAACTGGAAAGCCTTCTGCTCGTTCCGACTGGCAGCAGGAGTTCGCCACTGGATCAGTTGCGCAAAGGGCCAGTCATGGTGAGCAGCCGATCCTTGGTCGTCGCGCTTATGCGACTGCACTCGGTGCGCGAATTGGGTATCAGGCTGCCCGCAGCAGCCCGTATTCCAGCGACCCGGGTGGCGGCGTTGGCCCGGTTTGCCGGTGCCGCCAAGGTCAGTGCCATCCTGCGCTTGCCGAATCCACGCCGCCTGGCCACGCTGGTCGCCTTCGTGCATTGCCTGGAAGCCAGCGCGCAGGACGATGGACTGGAAGTGCTGGAGGTGCTCCTGCGCGAATTGTTCGGCGACGCCATCAAGGCGGACAAGAAGTCGCGCCTGCGCACGCTCAAGGATCTCGATCAGGCGGCGGCAACGCTGGCCAGCGCCTGCCAGATGTTGCTGGACACCAGTTTGCCGGATGGCGATCTGCGCACCCGATTGTTCGAGAAAATTCCACGAAACGCGCTTACGTTGGCGCTCGAAGGCGTCAATGCGCTGATCCGACCGGCCGACAACGTGTATTACCAGGAGCTGGACGCCAAGTACAAGACGGTGCGTTGTTTCCTGCCGGCCTTGGTCGAGCACATTCGTTTCGGTGCGAATGTGGCTGGCGAGCCGGTCGTTGCTGCCTTTGATTGGCTGCGGAGCAACATCGCCTGCAAGAAACCAGGTAACGACGCACCACGCGAGGTGATCAGAAAACCGTGGCAGCGACATGTTCTGCGCGAGGATGGCAGCGTCGATTTCCATGCCTACACTTTCTGCGTGCTCGATGAGTTGCACATCGCCTTACGTCGGCGCGATGTCTTCGTATCGCCTAGTTGGCGCTATGCCGATCCGCGTGCCGGCCTGCTCGATGGCGCCGAATGGGAAGACACCCGGCCGATCATTTGCCGGACGCTTGGACTGTCGGCCCACCCAGAGCCGACCTTGACCGCTTTGACCAACGAGCTGGATCGTACCTATCGCGCCGTGGCCTCTCGGTTGCCCGACAACCCGGCGGTGCGTTTCGATCAGGTTGGCGACAAACAAGAGTTGGTACTTAGTCCATTGGACAAGCTGGATGAACCGTCTTCGCTGATCGCATTGCGGGAGAGGGTCGCCGGCATGCTGCCGCGCGTGGACTTGCCCGAACTGATTCTTGAGGTAGCTGCGCGAACCGGCTTCACCGACGCCTTCACCCACCTCTCGGAGCGTACGGCCCGCGCCACCGATCTCCCTATCAGCTTGTGCGCGGTGCTGATGGCCGAAGCCTGCAATACCGGGCCGGAGCCGCTGATTCGCGGCGACATCCCGGCGCTCAAACGCGACCGCTTGTCCTGGGTAGACCAAAACTATGTGCGCGACGATACGCTGACGGCCGCCAACGCGATACTGGTGACGGCGCAAAGTCGCCTGGCGTTGGCCAACCTGTGGGGCGGCGGGGAGGTGGCATCGGCCGACGGTATCCGTTTCGTGGTGCCGGTGCGCACGGTGCATGCCGGCCCAAATCCCAAATACTTTGGTGTTGGTCGCGGCGTCACCTGGTACAACCTGATCTCCGACCAGTTCTCTGGCCTGAACGACATCACCGTACCTGGCACCTTACGCGATAGTCTGATCCTGCTGGCCGTGGTGCTTGAACAGCAGACGGATCTTCAGCCGACCCAGATCATGACCGATACCGGCGCTTACAGCGACGTGGTGTTCGGCCTGTTCCGCCTTCTCGGTTATCGCTTTAGTCCGCGACTGGCGGATGTCGGCGGCACGCGCTTCTGGCGCATCGACCCGCAGGCTGACTACGGCCTGCTCAACACCATTTCGGCGCATAACCTGAGCTTGCAAAAAATCGTACCGCACTGGGGCGACATACTGCGCCTAGTTGGATCACTCAAGCTCGGTCTGGTGCCGGCCACCGGCATCATGCGCACGCTCCAGGTCGGTGATCGGCCAACCCGGCTGGCGCTGGCTATCGCGGAATTCGGCCGGATCGACAAAACGCTACACACGCTGACCTACATCGATGACAAAGCCAAACGCCGGGGAACGCTGACGCAGCTGAACCGGGGTGAAGGGCGCCACAGTGTTGCGCGGGCCGTATTTCATGGCAAGCGTGGCGAGTTGCGCCAGCATTACCGCGAAGGGCAGGAAGACCAGTTGGGTGCGCTTGGTTTGGTGCTAAACATGATCGTCTTGTGGAACTCCATGTACATGGAGGCCGCCTTGGACCAACTGCGCGCTGACGGCTACACGGTGAAGGACGAAGACGTGGCGCGGTTGTCGCCGCTCCTGCACGAGCACATCAACATGCTGGGTCGGTATTCGTTCTCGGTGCCTGATGCTGTCGCCAAAGGCGAATTGCGCCCTCTACGGGATCCGGAGGACGAAGAGTAGTCAGTGCAGTCGCAGGAATGGAGGGCTACAAATTCCGAGTGTGCGGGAACGGCGGGCAGCACTACTACTCGATAATCAATGACAAATACCTAACCCGGTTTTCCGTTCCACTGCACCCGAAACCCCAAGTCCGGCAGCCAGCGAAAAGCTGTTGGGGAAAGCCGCCATAGAAAGCCGTGCCGTTTCGGTCTTCGGCCCGGCTGAACTTGCACATACCTGGTTGCTAACCCGCAACATCATCCTAGGGATGTATTTCCGCTACCGCTGTTCGACACCGAGCCCGGTGTGCAGGTAATCCCCGCATCCTCAACGCCATCGAGCACGGCGGTGGCGTATGAGGTTGCGACACAACTAGAGATCCGCAACAACACATGAATATCAGAAGCTCCTGTTCGATTCCTACTAGACTGCGGCATCGGTGCGTTCATCGCCTGATACCGCGATAGACAAGTCCATCTTAAGGAAATCGAGCAGGACCGCAGGAAGCGGCGGAACATCCGCGTCTCCCGCTGGCGCCTCCCCCCCCGATGCTGCCGACTCGGCATCCAGCACCCTCCGTGTGGAACCTTCGTCGTCGACTTCCTCTTCGTCCGGCACGTCGCTGGGAAACTCGAGCCTGCCCATTAGGACTTCGAATTTTTGCGCCCGCGCATGCAGGACGTCGTACTGAAATTTCTCGTAGGCATGCGCAAGGAACGGGATACCCACGTAGATCTGCAGGTCCTGACGCTCGGCAAGCGAGCCCACCCGATCGATCCGCCCGATCCGCTGTTCGAGCTTCGCTGGATTCCAAGGGAGGTCATGGTGGATGATGTCGGCACAGTAGCGGTGCAGGTCGATCCCCTCCGATCCGATCGCTGTGCAGACTAGGATATCCGGGACCAACGGACTGTTGAACGCGGCGCAGCGATTGACACGGGTGTCATCATGAACGCCGCCACGAAGTTCGGCGACCAGCCAGCTTTCGGTCAGGAACACGCCCTTCCACAGGCTCTGACGCTTCGAACTCTGAACGGACTTGCGGTTGATACTGCCTTCGGCCTCAAGAAGTGCGGCCAGATACTCCCCTACACGCTCCCAAGGTGTGGAACGGTTCGCGCCAAGACTGTCGGCCGATGCAATTGTCATTGTGCGCAATGCAACAGCAACGCCACCGTCCTGGCGCTCCAGACGCGGCACCAGATCCGGTCGTAGCAAGACCTTCTGGAAGCCCTGCGGAATTTGGAGCATCAGGAGTTCGGCTGAATCGTCGCCGAGCTGCGAGAATTCCTGTCCCAGCAATCTCCAAAGATTGACGTGAAACATGTCGTTGTCGGCCGGGCTGTGCCAGATGTTCGGCGGTGCCGACACACCTGTGCCATCGTCCAGCCCGAGTACCGTGAGCAGCAGGGCTTCGACGGAATCTATCCCGCCGTCCTCGTCAGCGTCATCGTCGGCCTCGATGAGATCGACCGCCTCGGCGCGATTGATCCGTAGATACACCTTCAAGGGCGAAGCATTCCCGGCGAAACCGCCGGCTTCGGCGCTGTCAAGCAGCTCGGTCATTCTGGCTGCGGTGTCGACAAGCTGTTCATCCGCAACAAACTCAAGGAGCCTCCGCAGAAGGACAAGGTCCGCGAGCTTGGCTATCGACCTCGGACTCAGCCTTCCGCCAAGTTGCTGCTGAATGCTACGGACTTTCGCCGCTATAGCGGCAAGATCGTCGCGGATCATCCGCGGAATCTCCACGGCGCTTTCCCTTGGCAAGGTGGCTACGAGGGAACGTGCCCAATAGAGGTCGACGAGCAGGTGTTCCTTCATTAGCGCCTTGCGACTCCGGACGACGAATTTCTCACCTCGTTTGGCGGTGCTTGAATCATTGGGCTCGGCATCGAATGAGCCGGCATCGCCGCCGCGAAGCAATGCTTCGAGAATCCGCTGATTGAGCAGTTCGCTGATCTCGTCGAGAGTCGCGCAGCGTTCGCAGAAAATCAGCGTCTTGAGCCCGCGTCGCCAGTTCTCGAAGGCTCGCGAGACCGTCGCCTCGACCTTCGGGTGCACGCGACGCTGCATCACCCGATCGAAAAATCCGAGGTAGGCACGTGTATCGTCCGAAAGGGTGTCAGAACCTCTCAGGTCCTTGTTGCTGGCGCGGAAGGCTGCATTGCTCGATGTTAGTCCAAGCAATACATGAGCATTCTTCTCCTGCCCAGGGCCATCGATGTCGGCGCGCACCATCTGGTCGAGACGCATGGCGAGGAAATTCGCCATCGCACTGGCCGAATCGCCGTATCCGGGCACCGAATAGAGCGCGCGCCGTTCATGTACCTCATCGATGGGTTCGCGCCCGATCGTGCGAAACTCGCAGCCGGCATGAAAGTGGCGCTTGTCGCGTTGTTTAGTGTGCCTGACGATGAACTCGAACAGCCGCGCACGCAGTTCGACAATGGACTTCCGGTAGCGAAGCGCGGTTTGCGCGAAATCGGCAAGACCGCCGGCGGCGACATCGCGCGCCAGCTCGTCTTGCAGGATGGCGGCGATGGCCTCCGGGTCGGCCCCCGCCGGCAAGGCATCGGCGAGATGCCGGGCCTCTACCGGACCGAGCCGTTTCCAAGCAAGGAGAAAATCCCAACTGGCGGCGAGACAGAACGCGGCAGCCCCACCCTCGCGCAACAGGTCCGAAACTGCCGCCATCGAACGGTCGGCCTTGCCCACTTCTGAACTGCGTTTGTTGCCACTGGCATAGTCGAATACACGTTCCAGTTCCCCCTCGTGAATCTGGAAAGGAGTCGCTGACATGATCAGCTTCCGCTCGATGAAGGGTGCGAACTGATTCTGGAAGCGCTCGGCTCCGTTGCCGCCGTTCTTCCAGTTATGGACTTCATCGACCACCGCCAGACCGATTCCCGCCTCGCGCATCTTCAGGGCGACAGCCTCGACGCCAATCACGCGTAAACACCGGATTGCCGCCGGTGAATCGTCTGCCGCCCGCAGCAGGCCGAGCAATTCTTCCCGTCTGTGATTCGCCGCCAGCGCACGATCGACCGCCGACTTCATGCCCCAGAGGTCGACATCCCTGTAGCTCATCAGCTGCTCCTGCGGGACGTGCGGCAGCAGCGCGGTGTCCGACAGGAAGCTCAGTGCCGCCTTGACAGTTATGGCCCAGCACCCGGATAGGGCACGAGTGGTGATGAAGGTATTGAACAGCTGGGTACGCTCGTTGTCGCGTCGCGACTGCCGCCTCAGGGCACCCATTCCGAGCACGAAGACATTCGGTTCAAAAAGGTCCTGACGCGAACCGAACTCCTTGAGCAGGCGTTTGATCTCGCTGCCGCGGTCCGAGGATTCATCGAGCAGCCGGCGCAGACGGTCATGCGATCCGTTTCTTTCGTCGAGGAACTCCTCGACCGCCTGCGGGGAAATCCGCGAGCAGAAATCCAGATATTCCGGCGCAATTTCATCGAGGCCGTCAGCCTCGTCCCACTGCCGATATCGTGCGCCGGGTCGACGTGTCCGGTCCGCCCATTTCCTGACGACATAGGCGAAACACCGGAGGCTCGATTCGGTCACATAAGACTGCGGCTGGTTCCCGTAGTCATGCAGGTTTCCGACCAGGTCCCAGTAATCCGAAATGAGCAGCGGACGCAATTGCTTTCGCTGGCCGCCGCTTCCCTCTCCCTCCGGTTCTGCGGCGAAGGAACGCAGGTAGTTCTTGTTGAACGACCGGATCTCCTGTTCCCACTTCGTGCGGAGAATGCTGTTGGGTGGCACAACCAGCATCACCCTGCGATCGTTGGCGTCGGTTTGGAATACATGCTGTGCCATCGCCGCCAACGCGACATAAGTCTTGCCCATGCCGACCTCGTCGGCGAGCAGGATGGTCCGGAAGCCTTTGCCGAAGCGCTCGTCGATCGCGTCTGCCGTCCGCAACTGGCGGTCCCAGTCTGCCTGGATCGACGGATCATCGGTCTTGGTCCAGAGAATCTCGTGTAGCTTGCGCACCTTCATCTTCCTTCTCCATCGAGCACGAAGCGGACATAGTCCGCAAGCAAGCTACCCTCCCGTCGTTCCGTGCGCGGCACCGCCGAAGCCGCGCCCGCGGCACCGGTCCAACCGCGCAGTACGGTGGCAACAGGCAGTATCCAGGCATCGAACAGCGCGCTCTCCGGCCCCGCCAGACCTTTAGCCAATCGTCTTGCCAGCAACACCAACTCACCGAGCTTGAACGCCGCGCTGTCCAGGCTGTCCGCCGGACGCGCTTCCTGGGCCGGCACCTCGCGCATCAGTATGCGCGACAGTGCGGCCAGCGGCTCGGCGATGTGGCCGCGAAGTTCCTCGATCCGCCTCGCTGCCGGCAAAGAATCAATCCGCTTCCGCCGCGCCGCAAATTCACGCTCGACACGCGAGAACTGCGAGAGGTAGGCCTGCATCGCGATCACCGGGTTCTTCTCACGTTCGACCACGAACAGGCTACTATCCGGAAGGTGTTCGCCCGACACTTCACCGGGCACGAACTCGCACGGAGTGACGACACCTGCCGTACCGCTCGCTGGATTGAGGTAGAACGATATCCAGTCCCAGCTCGTCGGGTGCACGAAGGATTCGCGCTCGGCGACGAGTTCGCCGTGATACTGGAACGGAAGGTAATAGGCATGGTTCCGATGCAATCGATGCTTAAGACATAGATTCCGTCCGCCGACGAGCAGCCGGCGAAACTCGCTCCTGGGCAGCTCCTGCGACAGGATTACTGGGCCATCCGCCCGCGCTGTTTGCAAACGGATGTTCCCCCAGGATATCTCATAGTCGTCTAGAGTCCCGGCATCCGCTCCGTTAATGGCGGCCACCAACTCGAAGACGAAACGGTAATTCTCCGGCTCGACACCCGGTTGCAGCGAAACCATCTCGATGAAGCCGGGGAAGTAGCCGTCTTCTGCATAGTCCTCCTCGTCGGCCGGTGCCGCCGCAGCAACCGGAAGCGTCTCCGGGAGCATCGCGAAGCGATCTTCCGGCCGGGCTCCTATCCCGCGCAGGATGCTTTGGCGCAAACTGTCGGCTGCCTCGACTCGGCGAACTAAACCGAGTTCGAAGTTCGCTCCCAGCCAAGCCTTGGCGCTGAAATTGGCGCTGCCGAAATAGACCATGCAGCCCGACTTCCCCTGGAGGACGAGCAGCTTGGCGTGGAGTTTGCGATGAATCTCCGCCCCCTGCAGCGAATCTCCCTGGCCGCCGGAATCGACCGCCAGGTTCTTGCGCTCCTCTTCAGTGACGAGTTCGGGGACGAGAAACAGTTCGCCGCGGTTGACACCGCCGAAATGTCGCTTGGACAGGCCCTTGGCCGCCGGCTCCGAGGTTACCACGCTCAGTCGCTCGATCGACGGAAAGCGCGCTCTGAGTGCTGCGCCAAATCCACCTTCCCCAGTCCCGGGCTGAAGATCGAAGAACGGCGACACTGCCAGCGCGGCAAACGGCAACTCGCCAGGATAAAACTCGGCCCAGCGCTGCGCCAGCTGGTCAAGCCCGGCCCGGCGCGAATCCATGCCGGGCTCGGAATACCCTGAAACGATCAGGTGTTCGACCGGTGTGCCAGCCGGCTCCGGCAAGGACGAAAGGTGCCCTTCGATCGTCTCGGTGATGGCCAGCAGGGCCGAATGCGACGATTCGCGCAGCCGCGCCAGGCAGAAGCGCTTAAGGAAGTCGGTCCACTCCCGAAGCAGGCGAGGATCGGAGCGCGGAAACGCGTCCGATGCGTCACCGCCCCAGCAGAAATAGTCGAAAACCTCACGGTTCCTGAACAGACCGGTTAAGGTGAGGTTGAACGAGCCGAGCACCAGATGGACCCGCGTCGCGGTGACGATCAGATAGGCCTTCGAATGGTGGCAGGACCATGCCCCGGACCTCCACGGATGAAGTTCGAGAAATTGAGGAAGCTTCGGCGCTTCGGGCGTCTTCCGCGAGTCATAGATCACCACCGGCCGGATGTCACAGAGTACCTTCAGTTGTGCTTGCCGGAGTTCGAAGTCGGTTTCCAGATCGTTGCCGCAGACCAGATTCTGCAATTGTTGGTCATCGAACTCGTAGGTCAGGACGAAAATGTGCTTAATGGGATCATCGTTGCGCCGGGAGAAGATCCCCGCCGTGATATCCCGGAAACTGCGGTAGCTCGGGGCTGTCATGAGTGCCCCCCGTTGGCGTAGCGTTGCCAGGTATCGGCCCGGAGGAAATGCCAGTCGCGACGATAACGCCAGCGTATCCGATGCGTAAGCTCGGCAGGATTGACAGCGACCGCAACTATGAATCGGCCGAAATCATTGAGGTCAACCTTGTCCCTGACCGCGATATGTTCGCCGTCGATATAGGCCATCGCTCCCTTGTTCTTCTGGTGGCTGGCGTGGTGCTCGAGAACAACGGTCGCCAGATGGGTTGGTGATTTCGCCGCGGCCATCGACTCAAATAGCCCCCCCGGCTGGGTCGCGCCTGGCAATGCCAGATAGTGTTCGGCCTGACGCTTCGCCAGTTCAAACAGCGCTTCGGGAATCCCGCCGGCGACCGGGAAATTGGGGCAGGCCTCGTCGAGGCGCCGAACGTATTCCCAATCGAGGATCGCCTGCGCCACCGCCGCGAGCAACTCAAATCCATCAGCCAGACGCAACCTGTTCGTCAGTTCGGACTCGGCTTGCCAATGCCCGATCGCCGTCGGAAAAAAGCTCGCCCGCTGTCTTGAACGCTCGGCGTCGTCGGCGCCATTTCCACCGACGTAGAGGGCCAGATTGCCCGAAGATAGTGGCGACTCCCATAGCTGGCGGGTATCGCGGTGGGTGCGGCAATAGTCGCCAATCAGGTCGAGCCACACTGCCTGTTCGAACGCCGACGGCAGCCCGCCGAGCGGGAACAGTCTCACTGCTCGATCGAAGCCGGAAATGTCGGTTACCGGCTTGCCGGCCTCCCATTGTCTGAGAAGATCATCGAAGTCAAGGTTGTCGCGACGGCGCCAGGCTTCGGCCAATCTTTGGCCCACCGGGGTGAGATTCACGCCCTTCGCATCGAGCAGACCCCAGAAAATCGACGGACTCGAATAGTGGCCGAGTGTGCCGTAGTTCAATCGCTGGTAGAGTGGCAGAAATGATCGGGCACCGGATAGCGAGAGATCGCCCTCGTGGAGCAGCGGCTTGTACTTGGTTACATTGAGGATAGACATCGCCGCCGCCTCGTCGCCCTGCTGACTGCCTTTGCCGTTGTTACTGTCAGACGGTTCCAGAGGTGACTCCCAGACGTTGATCAGCCCCCAGAGAATTTCGAGGTCGCGGAATCGCCGCGAGAAGTCGCGCCGGCCGGGCACCACGCCCGAGCGCTGCAGATAGTCGTAGGAGCAGCAGAGAAAACCGTGATACGCGGGGTGGTTTGAAAGTACCGTAAACTGGCGAAACAGCTTGTCGGCGAGGGTCGACGAAGGCTTGAGAAAGCCGAGAGGATCGACCGAGCCTGGAACCTTCTCAATCACTATATACTTGGAAAAAAACAAGAAAAGACCTCTATTGGGTTTGAACGTCTGCGTGTCGGAGAAATGCCTCCCGGGACATTGCCTGCAGCATAAATCGAATGCTCTCTTACTCAGCGGTCGCATGATATGACGTTGATACTGTCAGTGTCGACGCGGGTTTTGAGGGGATTTTTGTCGCCCTACTTGGCAGCCTTATTAACCTTCCCAGCAAATTGATGGAGATCATCTCCTCGGTTTCCACGCTCCAAAACCGAAAGGGGAAGGTTAGTCACCCTGGGTAATTTGCAGCGTGGACACACCGGGATCACAGAGAGAGCCAGAAACGACCAGACCGGAAACATTTCGCATCCACGCCGCACTCACTTTTTGCACCTGTCATGTGCCAGACTTGTCGCATTATGACATTACGGCTCCGTAACACGTCGAGCCGGAAACTTTCTTGGGATAAGACAATTGAGAATTCTCCACACCGCTGACTGGCATCTCGGCCGCGTCTACCACGGAGTTTCGCTTCTGGAAGACCAGGCTCACATCCTCGACGAACTAGTTTCTCTGGTCCATTCCGAAAAGCCGAATGCACTGCTGATCGCCGGCGACATCTACGACCGTTCGGTTCCTCCGGCCGACGCCGTTCGTCTCCTCGACGATACGCTGACCCGGATCGTGGTAGGTGAGAAGACGCCCGTCATTCTCATCGCCGGAAACCATGACAGCCCGGATCGGCTCGGTTTCGGGGCTCGTCTGCTGGCTGAAGCTGGCCTAACGGTCCGCGGCGTTGTTACTGCCGACACAGCCCCTGTGGTGCTCCGGGACTCCGATGGTGAGGTGGCTTTCTATCCCCTGCCCTATGCCGAGCCTTCCCTGTTGCGCTACTGCATGGAGGACGAGTCGATTGCAGACCACCATGCTGCATTAAAGGCTCAGCTCGACCGGATTCGACGGGTTCATGATCGGGCCCGTCGCTCGGTGGTTCTCGCCCACGCCTTTGTTCTGGGAGGGATAGCGAGTGAATCCGAACGCCCGCTATCGGTCGGCGGCACAGGTGCCATTGGGGCTGACGTCTTCGAGGGGTTCGATTTCGTGGGGCTCGGCCATCTGCATCGGCCCCAAGCCATTGAGGGTGGTCGCATCGACTATGCCGGCTCACTGTTGAAGTATTCCTTTGCCGAATCTGAGCACTGCAAAAGCGTCTCTGTGATTGAGATCAACGGCCATGGCAAAACGCATATCAACCGCATTCCTCTCGCACCGCGTCGTGATCTACGCATCCTCACCGGTAGCTTGGAGGAGATTCTCGGCGGCGCTGCGGACGATCAGGGCCGAAACGATTATGTTCTGGCACGAATTACGGATACCGGCGCCATCCTGGATGCCATGAACAAACTTCGTACGGCTTATCCCAATGCGCTTTCCATCGAACGACCGCAGCTTTCCGGCGGAGGGGTCGGCCTCGAGGCTGGAACCGACCACCGCAAGGTCGATATGCGCGAATTGTTCGAGACCTTCTACCGTGAGATGACAGGCCTTGCGCTCGAGGAATCGGCCGAACAGCTGCTTCATGCCGAAATCACCGCGCTGTCTCAAACCGATCGCGAGGTGGCCTGATGAAACCCGCTCGCCTAATGCTGAAAGCCTTCGGTCCTTTCGCGAATCGTGAGGAGGTCGATTTCACTCGCCTTCCGTCGGATGCGCTCTTCCTGATTCACGGCCCCACTGGGGCAGGCAAGACCTCGATCCTGGATGGCATCTGCTACGCACTCTATGGCGAAACATCTGGCAGTGAGCGCACCGCGAAGGAGATGCGCAGCCATCACGCACCGGATGACATGCTCACCGAAGTCGAGTTCGAGTTTGCACTGGGTGGCAAACGCTTTCTGGTCAGGCGTTCGCCCGAGCAGGAGCGCGCCGCCTTGCGGGGTAACAGGGAACAGCTGGTCAAGTCAATCGCCAAAGCTGAACTCCAAGCCTGGGAGGACGACCCTGATGGTGAGGGCAGCTGGAAGCCTATCGTCAGCAAGAGCACGGAGGTCACGGAACGAATCATCGCGCTCCTGGGATTCGAGGCGGACCAGTTCCGACAGGTGATCATGCTGCCGCAGGGGCAGTTCCGGAAACTCCTGACCGCGGACTCCAAGGAGCGAGAGAAGATCTTGGAAGCACTCTTCTCCACTGAAACCTACAAGCGTCTGCAGGAGCGACTCAACACGGCCGCGCGAAACCTTGAACAACAGGCTAAGGAGGCCACCGCCCGGCAAACGACGCTAATCGAACAGGCCGGTGTGGAGTCTGAAGGGGCGCTTAAAGCCCGGGTCAATGAGGCGACAACGCAATTGACAACCCTCGCCGGCCTGGAAAAACTGCGCCGCGCCGAAGACACGGCCACTTCCGCAACCCTGATTGCTGGCGAAGCTCTTGCGCTCCAGTTCAAGGAGCGAGATGGTGCCCGCGTGGCACTGGATACGTTGAACGCCGACGCCTCTGCTATCGATGCCAAGCGCCGTCACCTTGAAGCGGCGACAAGGGCCCAACTCGTCATTCCGGCACATGCGAGCTTTAGGGATGCCATCCGACAACAGCAAGAGTTCGCCCAGCAGGTGGCTAGTGCTGGCCGTGAGTTCGAAATTGCTACTCGCCGATTCCAGGCTGCCGAGACCACGTTGAAGGCGGAGAACGATCGCGAGCCTGAGCGAGAAATGTCCGCACGCGAAGTTGCGCGTCTCGAAGGTTTGCGTGAGGCGGTGCAGAAACTGGACGAAGCACAGCGAGACCATGCAAGTTCCACCCAAGCGGCGCAGGTGGTGGTGGCGGAATATACGGGTCTGCAGAAACAACACGAAACGTGGACGGCTCAGCGCGCCCAGCTTCAACAGGCGATCGACACCCAGACGCCCCTGGCCGCTCGTGCTGAGGCGTTGCAACTGAACATCGGTCAGCAGGAACAACTGGTCCAGTCGCTCAAGAAGTTAGTGCAGGCAGAAGCAACCTTGGCGACTAGCCGTGCCGAGGAGGCCGAGCTCCGGAAGATCTGGGAAGGTGCCCTAGCGAAGCGACTTGCGGCCAGCCAGCACAAGGATGCACTGGAGGCTTGCTGGCGAAGCGGCCAGGCAGTCGTCCTCGCCCGCCACCTGAGCACCGGTACTCCCTGCCCGGTCTGCGGTAGCCTGGATCACCCCCAGCCGGTGACGCAAAGCGGTGTCGTGCCGACCGAGACAGAAATGGAGGCGGCTGCCGCGGACCTCCAGAAAACCGAGAACGAAACGGAGAGTGCTCGCACGCGACATCACGCGGCCGTGAGCAAAATTGCTGGAGAGGAGTCCATCGTCTCGACCCTGAGAACGGCCTTGCCGGCCGAACGCCCAGGTCTCCAGAACGCGGAACAGGCATTGCTTGCCCTCAAGGACGAGCAGTCCGCAGCGTCGAAAGCCGCTTCCATCCTGAACAAGGCTAAGGGTGAGATCCAGGCATGCGAACAGCGCCTAGCCACGGCTACCCAGGCACAGGAGCAGGCGCGTAGCAAGGTGGAAGCCGTGAATCTCCAGGTTGCCACGAGTGCCTCACGAGTCCAAGAACGGGCAGCGACCGTTCCGGAAAATTTGCGAAACGCCGAAACTCTCGAGCAGGCCATCAAGTCAGCCAGGGCGCAGGCAGATAAGCTGGTCAACCAGTTCAAATCGGCCCAGAGTTTGCACCAGCAGGCCAGCGCCACGCACGCCGCGGCCCAGTCGAAGCAGAAAACGCTGGCCGAATCGCTCAAGGCAGTCGAGGCGCGGGTTGCCGATGCCCGCGAAGCATTCATCAAGGCGCTGCGGGATCACGGATTTGATGACGAGTCCGCATTCAATCAAGCAGCCTTGCCCTCAGCGGAAATTGCAACCCGGCGGGCTGAACTTCAATCCCATGATGAGGCCGTGGCAGCGGCTAAGGAACGTCTGCTCCGCGCGGAAGGCAGTGTTGCCGGCAAAATGTCACCCGATCTCGTAGCACTCAAGGCGGCCCAGCAGTCGGCCCGACAAGCCGTCGAATCCCTATTAGCGCAGCAAAATAGCCTCAAGGAGAAAATCGCATACGACCGCAAAACGCTTGAATCCCTTGCGACCATCCGGCAAGAGTTGGGGGATCTCGACGCCCGCTACAAAGTCATGGGGTATCTCGCTGGCATCGCCAACGGAGAAAACAGCAAAAAGCTTACCTTTCAACGTTTTGTCCTGGCGGCACTCCTCGATGATGTCCTGAGGCAGGCGTCGCTGCGCCTGCGGACCATGAGCCGTGGCCGCTACACGCTGCAACGCCGCCAGGATGTTGCCGATGCGCGCAAGGCGTCGGGGCTCGACTTAGAAGTCTTCGACGATTACACCGGGCGTGCTCGTCCAGCCAGCACGCTTTCCGGCGGTGAAGGCTTTATGGCCGCACTTTCGCTCGCGCTTGGCCTGTCGGACGTCGTGCAAGCCTACGCCGGTGGCATTCAGCTTGATACCCTCTTCATTGACGAGGGTTTCGGCAGTCTTGATCCCGAATCGCTCGATATGGCGATGAAAGCGCTTATCGACCTGCAGCAGAAAGGGCGGATGGTCGGCATCATCTCGCACGTTGATGACCTGAAGCGCCAAATCAACTCAGGTATCGAGGTGACGCTGGGAGCCGCCGGCAGCCATGTCCGGGTCGGGACTGCGGTCTGATTCGCGAAGGTATCGAATCATGAATCAAGTAACCCCACGAGTCATTCATGAGCGACAGCCCGGTTCCGAGACGCCCCAATGGTTTCAGGGCTGGACAACAACTCCGTTACTAAACTTGCTGCGATGACTCCCACAATAACGACCTATTACCACGCCGACTGCCTCGACGGCTTTGGCGCAGCCTACGCCGCTTGGCGTGTATTTGGCGAGCGCGCTGTCTACCGGCCGATGTACTACGATCAGCCCTGGAATGCTGACGAGGTTGCCGGAAAGGACGTCTTCATCCTGGACTTCTCCTTCCCGGCAGAGGAACTTTATGCGATGGCGGGGCTTGCCCACTCGGTATTTCTCCTCGACCACCATGAAACCGCCCGCCAGCTGTGGGCCGAGCGGCTGCAGGATGGATCAGATGGCCTAGACTGCTATCGTGACCCAGAACTGCCACTTTCTGTCGCTTTTAACCTCGGCAAGTCGGGGGCACGTCTCGCTTGGGAGTATTTCCATCCCGAAGCGCCTTTGCCTTTGGCAATCGCGCATATCGAGGATCAGGATCTTTGGCGTTTCGGGATTCCCGGATCCCGAGCTTATTGCCGTGCGCTGCGTCTGCAATCCTTTGATTTCGAAACTTGGGACGTTATCGTCCGAAGCACGACGTCAGCATCGTCCGAGCGCTATCGATCGATGATGGGACAAGGTGAAGCCATCGAAGGCTTTTGCACCCTGGAGGTCGAGCGCCTCGCGCGCAGCGGGCTGGTCATGCCAGTAACCTTGAAGGGTGCACCAATCGATCCACCGCTGGCAATTAGCCATGGCCAACCGGTGATCGACGAAGGCGACCGAAGCTGCCCGGCCATCAGCGGCTTCGCGATCAACGCAAGCGCGCTCTTCGCATCTGATTTGGGACACCAACTCGCGCAGCGCAGCGGCACCTTCGGTCTCATCTGGCAGCTCGGTGGCGACGGCGATGTCAAAGTCTCTTTGCGGGCCGACGGCCAGATGAACGTTGCCATGCTTGCCGAGCGTTACGGTGGTGGAGGTCATCCGAATGCGGCGGGATTCCGTATGAACGCATCGCGCTTCTTCGCCGAGGTCTTGAAACTATGAACGCGCCTTACGTGTCCACATTCCTCGGTAACCGCTTCTATCTCACGCGCCCTCATATCGACGATGTCGCGATCGAAGACATCGCTCATGGCCTCGCCTACCAGTGCCGTTTCAATGGCCAGACGAACGCTTTCTATTCGGTCGCACAGCACAGCCTAATGGTCATGGACCTCGTGCCGCCCGACCATCGCTTCGCAGCCCTCCTCCATGACGCCGCGGAAGCTTACCTGGGTGATATGGTGAAGCCGCTGAAGAATCTATTCCCGGAGTTCAGCGTCATCGAAGCCAGAGTCATGGCGATTATCGGAGAAAAATTCGGCCTTGATCTCACCCACCTTGCGTTGAGCATCAAGCAGGCCGATCTAGTGGCCCTCGCGACCGAGAAGCGCGACCTCATGCCACACTCGACCGAACCATGGAGCTACCTCGCGGAGGTTGAGCCATTGCCCCATGCGATCGCTCCCATGTCGCCCGAGAAGGCGAAGGAGGCCTTCTTGGTAGCTTATCAGCGCTTCAGCGCAGACATCTCCCGAGACCAGCGATGATGCGGTGATATGATTCTTGTTTTAGCCGCGCCGCCGGCGTCGTGAAGGTCAACATGGCTCAAGTCATCCCTACCGGCTGGCGGCAACTCACTGCCTTTGGCGCACTTCAGCGCGAACTCGAGACTTTAGTCGTCCTAGCGGAAGGCCTGCCTGACACTTACACGGTGTATCACGGGGTTCATTGGACTCGGGTCGACAAGCAGCATTCGATCTTCGGTGAAGTGGACTTCGTTATCGTCAATGCCGTTGGCAAGGTTCTACTAGTCGAACAAAAATCTGGCTTCCTACAGGAAACTGAAGGCGGTCTGGTGAAGCGCTACGGTGAAAAGGACAAGTCCGTACCGGCGCAGATGGCGCGAACAGCTGACCAACTGCAACAGAAATATAGTCTTGCAAGCCGCGGCGCGAAGCTTTTCATCGAGATCCTCCTCTACTGCCCCGATTACGAGGTGAAGCATCCTGCGGCAGCGGGGATTGACCCGGCACGGATCATCGACAGCAAGAAGCGCCCGTACCTGATCCAGTTTGTCCAGCAAATCCTCAGGGATGAACACGCCGACGACGAGGCGCGTGAGCGGGTGCATCGGTTCTTTTCGGGAGTCCTGCAGGTCGTCCCCGACGTCAGCACCATGGCGGGCGAAGCCCGATCACTTTTTACCCGCATTTCAGGCGGCCTTGCCCATTGGGCGCGGCAGATCGAATGCACACCGCAGCGCTTACGCGTTATTGGGACGGCGGGCTCGGGTAAGACGCAGTTAGCGCTGGCGCTATTCAACGATGCAATTGCCGCTGGGAAACGACCACTGTACGTTTGTTTCAACCGTCCCTTGTCCGACCATTTCGCACAAATCGCCCCGGCTGGCGGAGAGGTGGCGACCTACCATCAGCTCTGTGACCGGGTTCTGAATGCTGCAGGGCAGAAACCGGATTTTGAGGCCCCTAACGCTTTCAATCTACTTGAAGAACTTTTTGCGGCCCATGATCCGGGTGAGCGATGGAAGTTCGACGTCGTGATCGTCGACGAGGGGCAGGATTTCGCCGTTAAGTGGCGGGACGCCATCATGCGCCTTCTGAAGCCTGAGGGTTCTGCCTGGTGGATGGAAGATCCACTGCAAAATCTCTACGGTAAGGAACCGGTACCGCTGCCCGGCTGGGTCGTATTACGCTCGCAAACAAACTATCGTAGCCCACAGGACATCTTGCTTTACCTGAACGCTCTCCTCCCAGAGAGCCGAGTTATCGAAGCTGGAAGTCCGCTCGATGGCTCAGATGTCGAGATAATGACCTATAGCGACACTTCGGGTCTGATATCCCAAACCAAGAAGGCAATCGGCAATGCTATTGGCCTAGGATTCAAACGGGAGCTCATTGCCCTCATAACATTCCGGGGCAGAAAGGAGTCTATGCTCGCGTCCTATGACCAGCTCGGGCCGTACCGACTCAAGTCTTTTACCGGGAAATATGATCTGCTTGGCAGCCCGATTTTCAGCGAGGGCGACTTGCTCATCGAATCGGTGTATCGGTTTAAGGGCCAGTCGGCCCCGTGTGTTGTCCTTACCGAAGTAGATTTCGAGACGCTGGATGAAAAAGCGCTTCGGAAGATTTTCGTTGGGGCCACCCGCGCGACCATGAAGCTGATACTGGTAGTGTCCGAGTCAGGTACCAAGAAGCTGCTTGAACACCTAGGTTAGTAGTCCACTACGAAATCAAACGTACAACCGGGCGAGATATACATCCTGTCGGCTGGTGTAAGGAGCGGCCTGATATTCGAGACAGGTACTGGAAAGGGGGCTGTGGTCGCCATCCTATTTCGCTTCCTTGTGTTGCGGGCGGTGCTCCGATCAGCATCATTCGCCAGTAAATGGAACCACAGCAAACACCGCATTTTGAGCAACGTTATGGACGGTGTTGCCGTCCGCGCTATCCTTGCCCGACCAAACTCGGTGGCTTCGCCTAGAGGTTGCTACGCAACCAAATTGCTTGGACGAGGCTTGTCGCGCAACTGGTCAATCCGATTCAGGTATACGTGAATCGTCAAGCAGCACGAACAACTCAGATCCTGCTGGAACTTTCTCATCGACCAGAACGCCGTAGATCGCTTCAGCGTGTGGGCCAACTGTCTTTCGAAATAGCCCCATCATTTCGCCAGTCCTGGCCGGCCAGTATCGATTGGTCAGTTCTGCGCTTAAACGCAGTATCAATAGCCCCCCTGAAAACCTTCCCTCGTCAATAAGTCGCCTTTCGTCATCAAACAACAGCGTCTTCAAAGCGTCTGGGGGCGATACATCTGGAGCAAACATCTCTCTACGGACGATCTTCTCTCCGGGTCGATTCAGGAGCGCAACGAGATCATTCGAGTCGAAATCAACCATTGCCTCGAGTGCGAACGTTTGGGCCAGCCAAAGCAATAGCTCATCGTCGATAGTCGGGCAGTGTCGACGAAGATCGTCCAGTACTTCCGCGCATTCCTCCTCCGATAGTCCGTCTCGTGCCATTGGCGTCTCCCGATAACTGGCGTCAGTTTGACACTGAACAACGCCACCGAGTGTCGCGCTCACGGAGGAATATGGACACTTCGCTGCATCGCTCTTTAACAAGTGAAGTGCCCCTATTTCTTTATGGAGGAAGTTGTATGAACTCTGTTAGCGCCGATGTAAAACTGACCCACTGCGCCGAGTTGGAATTGACCCACCTGGAGTAGTTTTGCGGCTTTTTGCCGCGATGCTGACACAGGAGCAAGCAGTGGAAATCAGAGTGATGGCCCGACAGGGCAAAGGAATTCGGGAGATCGCCCGTGAGATGGGCGTCTCCCGAAATACGGTCAGGAAGTATCTGCGCGAAGCAGGATCGCCGACATACAAAGCGAGAGCGTCACGGCGAACGAAGCTGGACCCGTACAAGGCATATCTGACTGAACGCGTGCGACAGGCACGGCCGGCGTGGTTGCCGGCGACGGTACTGTTGCGCGAGATTCGAGCGCAAGGCTATCCAGGGGGCATCTCCCAACTCAAGGCATATCTCGCCCCGATGAAACCGGTGAAGGACGACGGCGGTCCGGTCGTCCGGTTCGAGACCGCACCCGGCCAGCAGATGCAGGTGGATTTCATCACCTTCCGACGCAAGCACCCGCTGTCGGCGTTTGTCGCCACGCTCGGCTACAGCCGGATGAGTTTCGTTCATTTTTGTGTCAGTCAGGATTTCGACGCGGTGCGCGACGGTCTGATCGCGGCCTGTGCTTACTTTGGTGGTGTCCCGCGGGAAGTCCTGTTCGACAACATGAAGGCGGTTGTCCTGGAACGGGATACCTACGGCCCGGGCCGGCACCGTTTCCACCCCGGCCTTTTGCAACTGGCTGACGAACTCGGTTTTGTGCCCCGGCTATGCCGCCCGTATCGGGCGCGCACCAAGGGCAAGGTCGAGCGCTTCAATCGCTATCTCCGGGAGAGTTTCTACAACCCGCTGGCCAGCCGGGTACGCGGTATGGTGCTCGATGCCGCCACTGCCAACCGTTTCGTCCTCGACTGGCTGGCCGAGGTCGCCAATGTCCGGACCCATGCCACTCTGAAGGAACGCCCCAAAGACCGTTGGCAGGACGACCTGGCGCAACTGACGCCACTACCGTCAGCTTTTTGCCGGAGTTGGTCGCCGCTCATCGAGCGTTTCCCGGTGCCGGTGGAGTCGATACAGCATCCGCTCTCGGTCTATGGCGAATTACTGGAGGCGGCGGCATGAATCTCCAGCATGAGCGGATCACCCACCTGTGCGCCGAACTCCGACTGGAACGGATTGCCGTGGATTACCCGGCGCTAGCCCAGAAAGCGGTGCAGGATGAAGCGAGCCTTGCCGAGTTTCTCGAACGCTTGCTGACGCACGAGGCGGGGTTTCGACAGGAACGCTGCCGTCAGACGCTCACGCGCATGGCGTGTTTCCCGGCGTTGAAGACGCTGGAGACGTTCGACTTTGCCTTCGCACACGGCGTCCCCAGGACACAAATCCTCGATCTGGCTTCGCTGGCCTTCGTCGAGCGGACGGAGAACGTGGTGTTGCTTGGTCCCTCGGGTGTCGGCAAGACGCATTTGGCGATTGCTCTGGGTTACCGGGCCTCGCAGTCCGGAATCAAGACGCGTTTCATTAGCGCCGCCGACCTGATGTTGCAATTGGGCATGGCCAGTCGTCAGGAACGGCTCAAGGCGTATTTGAGTCGGGTGGTCCTCGGGCCGCGCCTACTCATCATTGATGAAATTGGCTATCTGCCGTTCGGTCGTGACGAGGCGAATCTGTTCTTCCAGGTCGTCGCCAAGCGTTATGAGAAAGGGGCGATGATCCTCACTTCGAATCTGCCGTTCCCACAATGGGCCTCAGCATTCGCCGACGATACGACACTGACGGCGGCCATGCTTGACCGCCTGCTACATCACGCCCATATCGTAAGCATGAGCGGTGAGAGCTACCGTCTCAAGGACAAACGCAAAGCCGGTCAGACCGGCAGGAGGGAGATCACCACATCCAAATGACCCGCCGCATGGCTTCGCCGCTACGGGCTACGCCCTCCGCTCCTAAGCCATGCGACTAAACAGGCACTTCCGGTGGGTCAGCTTTACTTCGGCGTTTATTCCATAAAGTGGGTCAGATTCCTGTCGGCGTTGACACTCGAACTGCGTAACGTTCCTGATGAAGACCAATGAGGTGTTTGGTGGCCTGTCGAACATGTCGGGAGAATACCCGATCGCCGTGAATGGAGTCCGTATCATGACGAGTGAGCATCTCTACCAAGCCCTGAAGTTTCCCGATCGTCCTGAGATTCAGAAGGCAATCCTTAATAGGCCCAGCCCGATTGCCTGTGACGTTAATCTGCTCATAACCAACGGTCGGATTGGCCTCTCGCTTCAGGGTGGAGATAACCCAGTCGACGCTGGGGATGAAGCGGTTTAGCGCCTCGCGAATCTGGCGCTGTAACTCGGACTGATCAGTTTGTGTGGCGCTGACCAGAAGGGCAACGTGGATGCTGGCACAAACGGTCTCCTGGGCCAGGGTACGCTGGGCAATAGCCCGATAGCGAAGGGTGTCGTCCTGGCGGGGGAGGTAGATTTTGTCGTTCATGGCGCGGGTTTCCTGTGGTGTAGTTGGAACTCACAGGATGCGCCGGGGGGTGTATCAGGGGATGAGACAGACAGAAACCAGACCGGGGAAAATGATTACCAGCTCACGCGCGCACTTTCGTCAGACGCTCCCCGATGATGAATCACCTTGGCTTCAATCAGAAGTTGTAGCGGCTAACTATCCGTTGGTGATCTGCCGTGCATTTAGAAGCTCCAGCGCCTGAACGGCATACGCCCTCGCGTTAGGTAAATACTTCCGTATCCAAAGCTGCTGCTCTTGGTGATTGAATACTTCTGAATCATTCATGAGCAGCATTAAAGCCCGCGGAAAATGTTGTTGTGTGCATTGCCAATAGAGCGAGTTTCGGACGCTGGTGGGTACAACATCCGTTCTCGCTATCAGCGCAAGCGCACGCTCCGCATTCCAACGCCAAAGGAATGCAACAGCGGTGTAACTCAGCATTACATCATCGAGGAAAGCCTCCAGTGCCGGAGCAGCGTGGAATCCGAATCGTTCCAAAAACCCCTCTACTTTCCAAAATTCCGAAATCGGCAAACAGTCTCTTACTGCCAGCAGCAAATCTGCTCTTACTTCAGGCGGGAGAGTCTCCGGCTGCAGGGCTAGAAAGGCGAGGTCGTCCTTGCTGAGATCACGCAGTATTTCGGCCTGTTTCAGATTCTCAAGTAACCAAAGTCGAATTCGGGAGAGCTGGAATTCAAACAGCCGTGGTTTAGGGTTCCCTTCCTTGGAGGAAGCTGCTGCTTCCCGCTCTGCCCTTACAAAACTCGGCCACAACCGTGCCGAAGCATCCTTGCCGACTTCATTGCAGCATTCGAGTAACAAATCTTCTGCCCATCCACGCCCGACCAACATCCCCCACCAAGCATCCTGGGCCGATATGCCACCTTTTGCCGCTTTATACAGGAAAGCAATGATGGTCAACGCAGGCCAAGATTCAGATGGAAAGTCGACTTCTTTTACCCACTCGACCAGAACTCGCCAGAAATTCCTGAAGGCCGGTGATAACTCATCCTCCTCGTCCTTTGGTGCCAGTTCATCAAGCCAGCAGGGAGCCTCTGGTAACTCCGTCGCCCATCCTGGAAACAACCATCTTGGAACGCCATCGACCACGGCCTCCGGCAACAGACTCCACGACCAGCAAGCACATACCCAAGCCAACCGGTCGTCGCTCGATACCGTTGGGCGCGTCCAAGGGCTGGTCAGACCCCAATCATCGGACATGTCGAGATGCTGTATCACCTGCCTAGCCAACAGATACAAAACAGACGGAATACTGTCCTGTCTCGCTATTCGTTTGCCGACCGCAATAAACAGTGCCTCCGCGGCTGCAAGAGACGGCGCTGAATTCCCAGTCTCTTCCTTAAGGCGGTGCGTTGCCAAAACCAGACTATCCATCGGGACGGCATCCAACGCAGCATCGACCAGAAGACGCCGTGTCGGATCAAAACAATTCAGCACCCAGACACTCAGACAGTCATTGGCTATCTGAGCCATCAGCCGGTCTCTAATCAGCAAACGTGCAAAAGTACGGTGTTGGTAATCGAACGCACCTCGCTTAATTTCTTTAAGTAACCCGCTTTCTATCAAGGTATCCGGATTGCCCGTGTCTAGCAGTCCTGCGACACGGTCAGCTGCTCTTTCTCGCTCAGCAACCGTTTTCGCGGCGACGATTTTTCCAAGATCCTCTCTGGAGACGCTCGCTCCTGCGCCACCAGATACTTCCAGCCATTCCTTGAGTGATAACGTCCCTTCCCAAGGCAAATTGCTTTGCCATCGCAAAACCGCCAATTGCTCGATCAAATAGGCTCTTGCCGCTGACTCACGCTCAAAAAGCAAGCGCGTCAGACAAGCGCCAGCTTCGGGATCAGTGGGCTTGGGCAGGCGTTTTTCTGAATCGCGATGTACTAGATGGCACAGTTGCATCAAGTCCGATGTCGTGCAAAACCACTGACCAGCCGGGTCAAAAGACTTTAGCCATGTCCCAACAGCCTTAGCACTAAATAGTGTATCGACCACATTGCAGCGACTCAAACGACGCTCAACCCACGCCAACAGTCGCTCGCGCCAATCCTGAGTTTTTTTTAGTTCCCATCGATGCACTGCTGACGATGAAAGTCTAGATAACCTTCTTGATTTTTCCGTGGCAGTTCGGGCCTCCCAACCAAGCCCCGTCCATTCAGCGGAACTGGTTTCTTCGCGAGAAACCAACATAAACGGAGCAATAATCAGGATTCCAGCGTCGTCTTGGCGCTCTGCCAGGGCAGCCAGATCGTCGCTTCCGCCATCTTGCGCGACCACGACAATCACCGGTTTCGGGTTTCGCAGTCTTATTGCCGCGGCAGCTAGGGTTTCAGCAAAAACAACTTCATAACGCCCAGATGTGTTCAGTTCCCTAGACAGCAAATGTCTATGTAAATCGTCGGGAACATATAGCCAGTCGAAATTTGTCGGCTGATGCCAAGTCAAGTGAGTGCGTTCCTCTAGCCAAAAATCCATTGTCGGTTTGTGGTTTGTTTCGCCCAATGGAGTCTGAGAGGGAGCCCGTTCCACGAAAGCAATCTGCCAACTTTCGTCACGCCTGAAGTCAAGCGGCGGCAGTTCCGGAAACTCTGGGAAATGGAAGGCTGCGCCAGCAGCTTTCTCGTGTAATCCCAAGTCTTCCAGTGGGAGTTCTAGGAATTCCGCCAGACATTTCGCCTTATTCGGGTTGTTGCGCCACCAAGTAGTGCTCCCGTTATCCAGTTCACCAACTTTATTTCCCAGCGACCGGGGCTTCATTCCCCAATTGATTTTGGGATGGGCAGCGATTAATGCCTCTGCCAACTTGTTGTTGGACTCGAATTCCGAAAACTTCTTGGCGGTACGAATCGGCCCTGACATCTGATTTCTCCTGGAAACGACGGGGGAACTATACCGGTATCAGGCAACAAGATGCACCACTAATGCACTGGTGCAGCACCGTTGCATAGAGTCTTGAAATAACACACATCCTCTTCACACTCTGCCCTGACAGACGCAGGTGCGGCTGATCTTGCGCGAGCAAGCCTCTGGCTGGCGCAACAAATCTCATTGAGGACATATAAGGAGAAAACCCATGAGTAACAACAACCCGAATTGGCCCAGCAAGGTCCCCAATGCTCCGTCTGGTCCCCATCGCGGCAACAACCCACCCGCCCCGAAAATTTAAGGGGACTACCGGCATCCGCCTTAACGCTACGGATGCCGGCTTTCCTACAAACCAACCGAGAGAGAACCACATGACACGCGGACTGCTCACTACTCTATTTGCCCTATCGATTGCCACTCTCACTGGATGCGAATCCGCTGGTCCCCGTTATCGCAGTGTCCGCTCATACAGTGAAGGCCTTGCCCCCGTCCAGACCGCGAATGGTCGCTGGGGGTATGTGGATGCACAGCAGCGCTGGATCATCCAGCCGCGGTTCGATGACGCCAAGGAGTTCCAAAGCGGCCGCGCCGCTGTCCGACAGAACGGCAAATGGGGCTTTATCAACAAACGGGGAGAATGGCTGTGATTCCTCTCGACGCACGACACGCCACCAATTCCGACGAACTGGTCATCAATTGGCATCTAACTGAGGCCTGCAATTACTCCTGCCGCTATTGCTACTCGAAATGGCATACCACTGAGCCGAGCAAGGAACTGGTTCGCGACCACGTAGCTAGCGCCAGGCTGATTAGTGAGATATTTGACCTGTTCTTCCCAACTCCCGCCAACCATGCCCGACTGGGCATGAAATGGAATTCGCTTCGCCTTAGTCTGGCGGGCGGCGAACCACTGCTTTACGACAGGGAAATTGTTCAGATTGCCGAGCAGGCAAAAAGCGTCGGCTTCAAAGTTTCGATCATCAGCAATGGCAGCCGCCTGACAACACCATTGATTGCAGAATTAGCGCCACAACTCTCGGTACTTGGCTTAAGCCTAGATTCGGCAGACCCAGAAACTAACTGCGGAATTGGCCGTGCTGATCGCCGTTCTCGCGTCTTGCAGTTGGACGGACTGGCCGAAATTGTTCGATACGGGCGACGGCTTAATCCCAGCTTGCGTCTGAAAATCAATACGGTAGTCAATGCTCTGAATTTCACGGAAGACATGAGCCACCTTATTCGACAGTTGGAACCCGACAAGTGGAAGGTTCTGCGTATGCTGCCTGCCGTCACTACCGATCTCGCTGTCGCGGATCAGGAATTTGCATACTTCCTCGACCGCCACGCCGCGCTTGCAGACCTCATTAGTGCCGAGGACAACACCGACATGGTCGAGTCGTACATCATGATCGATCCCCGTGGCCGGTTTTTCCAGAATTCGTCGAGCGGTGGCGCCTACCGCTACAGCGCCCCGATTCTTGACGTCGGCATCAACGCCGCCTTTCGCCAAATCAATTGGCAGGTCGAGAAATTCCTAGCCAGATACATGGTCAGTCAAAGCATGTGCCTTATATGAAATATTGCTCCTGCAAAATGATCGACCAACTGGTCAAAGATCTGATCCGGCAAGGCTGGATCTATAGCAGGGGAAGCAAACACGGTCGACTGTCGCCACCGAAGGGGCGCGCAACACTATCCGTGCCTTGCACTCCCAGCGATTACCGGGCATTTCTCAATTTCCGGCGTGATATTCGCCAGGCGCTTTTGGACTGATACGCCCCCTGTCGAAAAACGCGAATGTCCAGTGAGTTCAACTTCAGCATCCGTCAGCGTCACTCGATACTTGATAGCCGGCATCTTCTTCTCCAGAGAGGTGGCAACAACCTCTCCGCAGATTCCGTGCCAGCTATCCGTTCAATTCAGAGTGACTGACTACTAGGTGTTTAGTCCCACTATGTGCTGGGCAGTAGCGCTTGACCGTTGCTTCCTTGGAGGGCTGATGAAGAAACCGTTTACAGTGATTGAGCCATATCGACAACGCGACCATCTTCAAAGGAATGGTAGGTCCCATGTACTCCTTTCAGAATTGCTGCACTGTTTTCCTGAATGCGCTCCACGATGGTGGATGCGACCCGATGTACCAGTTCCGTTTTGGCGCTATGTTTTCATCGACAGCGGTAGGTGCTGCCCCGCTGTCGGTGGCGAACTTGTCGTCTGCTGGTTCCGTGGATTGGATATTGCGGGTATAGCTTTTGGCGATGCGGCACACAGTGGTTTCGGACCTCACCGGGCTGGAAAGAGACTTCGCCAGTGTTCGCTTAGCGCGCAGGGAGGCGATCATCAGCGCGGATTCAGGAGAAGTTGGCGAATCATCGGCCAGCCCTGCACTTCCCATGGCACTCAGTTGCCTTGAGCATCAAAGACCAGATTCAGCGTGCCGGTCGATTCCTGGAAAGCCGATTTCGCTACAGGCGGCAAGAACCAAGATGAATAGCATGGCGACAAATACTCTCATGGCGTCTCCCGGAGGCATTTATGTATGTTCGATGGACTAATGCTACCCGGGATTGGCGTCGCTAGATGTCGCCAGCACTTCGCACAATGCAGGTGTGGCTGATGCGCACCCAACTTTAGGAAGGTGCGGTGTTTCTATCCTGACGATGAATCTGGCAAAGGGAGATGTGATGTCGGATCAACTGTTCCTGGGGCTTGCCCCGAAATCAGAAGCTGGTAAGGAGTACATGTTCTACTCGATGGACGACTGGATCGAAGTCCATCAACTTATCTGTGCGGAGGTGGACTACGACTTCCCTCCGCATCCATATATGGATGTGAAAAGTACGGAAATGCTGGCCAGAAGTCTCAGTACATTACGGAATTATGGGATCACACATGCGTACTTTGTCCTCCGGCTGAGAACCCTGTTCCTGAGGGAAGATCAGGCGAATCGCGATGATGATCGTGATCTGCCACCGGAGGTGCCATGGCTTGATGAGTTTTCTGAGGAAGTGGAGCGGGTGGTCGCTCTGGTTGACGGATACATTGGTTTCTTGCGTGAGTGTGGTGGTTGCAAGGTTGATGGCCTCGACTACGAGGAGTGAGTCCGGTAACGATTGATCAACGTAACCGTGGCGAGGCACTCTGATCGAGGCCGGAACGCTGCTCCGGCATTCTTCGGATGCCCATTCTCATGAGGAGGCATTTGCATTGGTGCAGCGTGCGACGCTCAGCAGCGCAAAGGGTGGCCATACGATGCTGGCCCACATGTACGAGCTTGGCGTGGGAACACGCCGCCGTTTGCCGAAAGCAACGAAACATTACGCGCTGGCCATCTATCCTCCTCAATCGTTAGCTGCAGTTAGTTTCCTATCGGCGTCCCCACATGGCGCCGAATACAGATCCAATACTCACTTATGCCATCCAGCAATTGCCTCCCGGCAAAGCTTGAAGCGTATCGATCACTGGAGCGAATTGAATGAAACGGCTGACGATCCTGATTACAGTTCTGTCCCTATTGGGCTGCGCAACCGGAAACCGTTTGCCGCATCCCGATTCTCCGGCAAAAACGGACGAAGCATCTAGTCCGCAGACCGAGTCTGTATTCCTGGAGACGAGCGGAACCCTGCATTTGGTGTTCGATGCCGACGGAAACTGGCAGAAGATCGTCGCCAGCGGCAGTGCCGACCTGTCTGGCGATTCACCGACAGCTAGGGAATCCGCCCTGATGATCGCCATCATGCGCGCAAAACGGACGATTGCCGAGTTCATGAACAACGATGTGAAATCGTCCAAAACGCTGGACCGAATCGCCAAGACGTATTCAAGCGCCTTCAACACGGAAACGGCGGATAGCGACCAGCAAGAAGACAGCGAAGCATCGATTGAACCCGACTCCGGAGAGAGGAACACCGCACAGGAGAAGCGGGCGCAACGGTTGGCATCCAAACTGGTTGAGCACATCCGGGACAGCAGTGCAGCCATCATCAAGGGCGCCTACGTGAGTCACCGTTCACTCGAGAACGAGCGAGTCATCGTCGAACTCACGGCAACGCGGGAATCGATCGGTGCAGCCAAGCTCGTATCACGGATGATGAGTGGGAGGCTGCAATGAAATGGCTGGCCGTCGTGATCGCGATGATCGCGGCACAAGCGAATGCTATAGAAGTGGTCGCCACCGGATACGGGAACACGCCTGAGGCGGCACTGACGCACGCCAAGACAGCCGCCATCGAGCAAGTTGCGGGAATATTCTTGACGGGCCGCACGACCGTGTCCGGCGGCAACTATCAGGAGAAAATCGATCAGTACCACGGCGGCCTGATTTCTAGCTACGAGGTTTTGTCGATCGATGCCGCCGATGGGCTGGTGAGCACCCGAATCCGGGCCGATGTTGATACGGCCAAGGTTAATACCGTCATCGTCGAAAACAGTGCGGCAATCTCCGAACGCACTGCCGAGCAATTGGGCAAGGCTCGGGATGACTATCTTGAGGCCGAGCAGATCATCAAAGCGCTGGATGATCCAGCGCAAGCTTTCGCAGTACAAACCGCACGAGTCAGCTACGTCAATCGCGGTCGTGTCACGGATGTACAGATCGAAGGCCAAATCGTCCTCACCCCGAAGTGGTACGACGACATGAAGACGGTGGCAAAGCAAATGGGTCGGAAGATCGACCTGGGATCGGCCTGGGCAGACGCGTTGTGGGCAATTAGTGCCTTGTCGGCCATCGCCAACCCGATGCTGCCCGGTTCCATCGGCCATGCTGCACGTGCCGCTGAGAAGAAAGACCAAACAGGTACTGAATATGCAGCCTGCTTTGGCGGCTCGCCCGGTTCGGACGTGGATGAGTGTTTCGATATTCGGTATCCATTGGAGCGAGTTACACGGCCAAGCCTTCTGCGGCTGAACATTGTTCTCGAGAAGGAAGAACAAGATGCGGTGATCGCGTCATTTCCAGTCAATGTCACCAACCGAGTGATCGTCGAGTTTGCGCAAGGTAGTCACTTCTATTTCTCAAAGAGCGCAAAGGAGCGCCGATTCGACAGTCCTGGCGTTTTCCTCTATGCACAAAGTATCATGCCGTTCAAATACACACTGACACTGCCCGTTGAGCAACTGACGGAGTCGCGCTCATTCCGGATCACGCTGGCCCAACGGTAGTCGCCGACAAGAACAACACTGAACAGGGGTATTCATGAGCATCAGCATTCCTGCAAATCGTTTCATGACGATGTTGCGCCTTCTCCCGCGCAGGCCCGGGTTTATCTCCACCGCTTCGCTCAAAGACAAACTATGCGCGGCGGGCTACGAAGTCAGCCTTCGTACAGTCCAACGTAATCTGGAAAGCCTGCAAGAGACAGAACCGGGGCTCAGGTCGAGGAAGAGCGGCAGGGAATCCAGTGAGTGGTTCTTTGAGGCGGATGCGCCGGTTGTGATCGTTCCGTCGCTCGATGACCATACGGCGCTGGCCTTTGAGCTGGCTGATGCTTTCCTGCGGGAGGTGACACCTCCGGAAACGATGGTTGCGCTCAAACCCTTCGTCGTCGCAGCCGGAAAGCGGCTGACAAATCGCAGTCAAATCGCGGCGGCGAAGTGGAAGGACAAAATCCATGTGTTTCCACTCGGCCTTCGCCGCAAGGCGCCGCGTATTCGGCCCGAGGTTCGCGACGTCGTCTACCAGGCTTTGCTTGATGAACGCGCGATCCGGATCTTTCATATGAGTCGCGGAAAATCGACGGTAAAGGAGTTCGTCATCAGCCCGCTCGGGCTAGTGGTGCGTGACTATGTGGTTTACCTCTATGGACTGACGCGCGAAAAACAGCAAGTCTTGGCCTTCGCCCTTCATCGCACATGTTCGGCACTGGTGGCGCTGAATGAGCCCTATGTGCGGCCAGAAGGCTTCGTGCTGCAAGACTATGAGAACCTCGTAAGTATGCCGATCGATGGCAGCGCTATCCTTCAGCTGAAGATGCGGATAGACCACAGCGGCGCCGTCAGCCTTCGCGAGTGTCCGTTAGCCGGACGGCAAACGCTGGAACCTGATGCGAGCGATGTTGAGGGCAAGGGATTCATTCTTCGCGCTGAGGTCCCAAATACGGTTGAGCTTCGCCAGTGGATTCGGTCTTTGGGGGCGCAGGCCGAGGTAGTTGAGCCAGGGTTTCTACGTGAAGAAATGTTGTCCGAAGCGATGAAACTGGTCACTCGGTACTCCGATGTGAGCACGATTAAGTAATTCAAATAGAGCGCCATGATCATCTGCTTTGCTCTGCCGATTTCCTGCCAACTCGCATCGACCTTCTACGTCCCGATTTTTTACCGGAGTTGCAAATGCACAAGTCTGTTTTTCTGAGTAAAGGATACGTTCCAGCCTTTGTTGAGTGGATGAGCGCCAACCTTGACAGTGCGACATTTGAGCATTGCTATCTAGATCGAAGGACCATGATGCAATGGCAATGTAATAATCTTTATGATGCCTACGCCAAGTATCATTGGAAGCACCCTGCAATTCCACGGCTTGGCGTCGCCGCTGGCCACGACTTCCAAAGCAATAACGCTGCGCTAACTGCCCTAGCCTATGATCTCAATAGCGCTCTTGTCTTAATCAACGATGCAGACGTTTACACAGCTACAGCCGACGTCATGACTTGGGGTGGCGTACGGGCTGGGAATATTCGCTGGCTGGACGCGAACCAAGTTGGCCTAACGCAATTGATTGCTAGCACATCGACCGTATTGAATTCTGGAACGACCAACAATCCTGTCTTGCAAGCTAGTTCTCTCAGGTTCAACTCGGGAATGACTAAGGTCTATTCCCTTACTTGCAAAGACTTCATCATCTTTGATAGTCGTGTTGCTGCGGCTTTAGGTTGGGCAGTTGTCAAATTTTGTGACGAATGTGGATTGGTCTCGTTACCTCCGGAATTATGTTTCCCTTGGGCGCCCGCAAAGGAGTCGTATCGCCAACAGATCCCGAAAGAACGCAACCCAAGCAGAGGATTACTTCGCTTCCCTCGCCTCGTTTCTGGCCCAATTCATGCCGAATGGAACCTGAAAGCCAGTTGGATTCTAAGCGACGTCCTGAATCACCCTAACGCGAGCCGAAGCAAGTTCTCAGGCATCGTGTCAACAAACGACCGATTGCGCGCCCTTGAAGCGGCTCTTTTCATGATTGGGTATGATTTGTCTGGTGAGGCGGCAGTAGCCACAGTCACTAATACGACAAACGGCAATTTGAAAAATGGCAACTCGTTTGATCAAACCGGCGTTTGCGAAAGCGATGAATGGATAGACTGCGTTACGTTGTCGAAGAAGAAAGATTTTAGATACCGAATTACCGCGGATGGCGTTGAGATTGAGGATGGCCCGGTCTTCCGTGACACCGACATCAATGCGACGATTGCAGAACTATTCACCGACTTTGGCACTGCCGATTTTCCGCTTGCCAATAGTGCGACGGAAGTCCGTAACGGAACATCGCCGAATGGGTTGGGAGCATGCTATTTCAAAGTAACGCAGAATAATCCACCAGACACCAGCAAGCTTGCTGCTGTACTGGAGGAGGTCGGGGTGATTGTTCGAGCGAAATCAGCGCAATCCAGGGGCCTGCATTGGCGTCTCGAAACAGACAGACTGAGGTCTAGCGAATCAAGTGGTAGATTCGACGTTCGCCGGGCGCTCGACGATTTTCTTGACGTTTTTTCTGACGTCTAGACAACTCGGGCTTCTCTTCCAAACCAACGTCACCAAATGGCGGCAATCCCCGCCAGAATTCTCCCTGAGACAACTCAGGGAGTATCCAAATGAAACGGAAGCGCGCACGTACCTATCGTGCCCCCAATTTTTCCTCCGCAACAATCCCGACGGCCATCGCCGCAAAGCAGGCAGCCATTTGGGCCCTGCGCATGGCCAATAGTGACATTCGGAACAGCCTGATCAGCCAGCACCCACACTGCTTCCTTGAGATTACCGCACCCTATCTCCGCTGGTCTCAAACAGCTTTCAGGAAATATCTTTCTTTCCACGATAGCCAAGATGACATTCAATCTACCGAGTTGGAGGAACTGTCCCCTCAAGCCGCTTGGAAAATCCTGATCGACGAAAACGATGATCGCCATCAGCAGGCATTCATCGATTGTTGGCAATACAAGCGCGCGACATTGATGCAGGTTTTTAGGGTGTCGCTTCGGGCACTCGAAAAAGAAGCGATCGCTGCCTGCGATCCGGTAATGGAGAACGTTCAGATGCTGCAACATTTGCTTGGATTCTCCGATTGCGAAGCCAAGCTGCTGCACATCCTTGCGGTCGCCAGCCAAAACACCGCCGTTCGCGCGATACTCGAGCATACGAATGTTAAAAATGCGACCGATGCGGTATCGATCTTTGCCTTTCTGATCGGTGAAGACGAGTTGCTTGTTCGTGCGGCGCTGAAGGAGAACGGGCCGCTCAAGGAACTGCGGTTTGTCACCATGGATGCGTTTCCGGGTAGTCTTCACGAAGCCATCCACCTTCAAGAATGGTGTGCGCCGTGCTTCTCCGAACCGCACGCATCCGTTGCTGACATGGCACGTAACTTTCTCGAACCTGCACATGAAAGCAGCCTTGGCGAGCGCGATTTCCCTCACTTGAAAGAGGATTTCGATGCGCTGACCCGGTATCTGGCCGGTGTACTGAAAGCCAAAAGCAAAGGCGTCAATATCCTAATCTATGGCCGGCCAGGAACGGGGAAGACTGAATTCAGCAAGGTGCTGGCGGATTCGATTGGCGCTCGGCTGTACGAAGTGGCAAACCGTTTTGAAAACGGGGAGCCGATCGCGAGTGATCATCGCCTGTCCTATCTGAAGCTCTCGGAACGTGTTCTCGCCAATCGGCAGCGCGCGCTGATCCTGTTTGATGAGATCGAGGACGTATTCCCGGTATCTCGGGAGCTCGGATACTTGCCCAAAGGCCATGTCGCAAGCAGTAAGGCGTGGATGAATCGGACGCTTGAAACCAATCAGGTACCGGTGATCTGGGTCTCGAATCGCGTCGATCAGATCGACCCGGCGTATCTGCGTCGTTTCTCCTATCACCTGGAAGTCAGGACGCCGCCGGCACGCGTCCGGCAACGGATTGCCGAACGCTACCTGGCTGGGACGCCGGTGAGTGAGAAATTTGTCCAGCAGATCGCCAGTAACAGCGAACTGACACCGGCGCTGATGGAGAGCGCGGCGAAGGTCGTAAACCTGAGCGGCGTATCCGATACCGATGGCGCTGAACGTTTGGCGAGCCGGGTGATCCGGCAATGCCAGGCTGTAATGGGACAAGTCGGTTCGGGCGCACAGCGCCCCTTGATGACGGGTTATTCGCTCGATTACCTGAATCTCGACAGCCGCTACAGTATCTCGCAGATCGTCTCAGCTTTGCGGCAACGTCCGAGTGGCAGTCTGTGCTTTTACGGGCTGCCGGGTACGGGAAAAACCGCGTTGGCTGAGCACATCGCCGAGACGTTGGGACGCCCACTGCTCGCGAAGCGCGCGTCGGATCTGTTGAGCAAATGGCTCGGTGATTCCGAACAGAATATCGCGGCAATGTTCCGCGAGGCGGCTTCGGAACAGGCCGTGCTGCTGCTCGATGAAGCCGACAGTTTTCTGCGCAACCGTGAGCAGGCAGAAAGGTCTTGGGAAGTCAGTCTGGTGAACGAGCTGTTGCAACAGATGGAACACTTCGACGGCGTCTTCATTTGTGCGACCAACCTTTTCGAGCAGATCGATCCTGCAGCCCTTCGTCGCTTTGCGTTCAAGATCGCCTTCAAAGCCTTGGAACCTGCGCAGCGGCTGGGACTGTTCGTGCAGGAGGCTCTTGCGGGTGATGAGCATCGGATGACATCGAAGCTGCGTGAACGCCTGAATCGGCTTAATAGCCTGGTTCCCGGTGATTTTGCGGTAGTCAAACGCCAAGCTGCCTTGCTCGGACTGCTGCTGGAGCCTGAGGATTTTCTGCGCGAACTGGAGGAGGAATGCCAGGTGAAGCCTTCTTCGCAGAGTCGGGCCATCGGATTTGTTTAGCGAGAACTGGCAACATTCCATGCAATTGAGTAGTAAATAGAGGATCAGACGGATGACTCATATCAAAACCCGCCCCGTTCCCGCGTGCATCCAGTGGCAGCTCGAACAACAGGGCGTGCATCCGCTGCTCGCCCGCATCTACGCCGCGCGTGGCATCCAGACGAAGAGCGAACTCGACTATGAACTCAAGTCGTTGATCCCGCCTGCGCAGCTCACCCACGCGGCCGAAGCCGCCGTGCTGCTCGCCGACGCCATCGAGGCGCAGGCCAGGATACTGATCGTCGCCGACTACGACTGCGACGGAGCGACTGCCTGCGCCGTCGGCGTGCGCGCGCTGCGCACTTTTGTCTGCGACACCGGCAGCGAAATCGAGTATCTGGTGCCCAACCGCTTCACCTATGGCTATGGCCTGTCACCGGAGATCGTCGACCTTGCCGCCACGCGCAACCCGGATCTGCTGGTCACCGTCGACAATGGTATCGCCAGCATCGAAGGCGTTGCGCGCGCCAACGAACTCGGCATCGCGACGTTGATCACCGACCACCATTTGCCGGCAGAAACACTGCCGGCGGCCGAATGCATCGTCAATCCCAACCAGCCCGGCTGCGACTTCCCGAGCAAACATCTCGCCGGTGTCGGCGTCATGTTCTACGTGATGCTGGCGCTGCGCTCCGAATTACGCGAACGCGGCTGGTTCAACGATGAACGCAAGGAACCGAATCTCGCCGCGCTGCTCGATCTCGTCGCGCTCGGGACCGTGGCTGACGTCGTCAAGCTCGACCGCAACAACCGCATCCTAGTCAATCAGGGTTTGAAGCGCATGCGCGAGGGTAAGCTGACGCCGGGCATTCGCGCCCTTTTCCGCGCCGCCGGCCGCGATCCGGCCAAGGCCGGGAGCATGGATCTCGGCTTCATGATCGGCCCGCGCCTCAACGCCGCCGGTCGCCTCTCGGATATGTCGCTCGGCATCGAAGCGCTGATCACCGACGACGAAGCACGCGCCCTCAACATCGCCCAGCAGCTCGACGCGCTCAACCGCGAGCGCAAGGAGATCGAGGCCGGCATGCAGGAGCAGGCGCTCGTCCATCTCGAATCGATTACGGATTCCGATGGTTCGGCGATCGCGCTCTTCGATCCTGAGTGGCACCAGGGCGTCATCGGCATCCTCGCCTCGCGCATCAAGGAAAAGCGCCACCGCCCGGTCTTTGCCTTCGCGCGCGGCGATAGCGAGGTCGCCGACGGCGAGATCAAGGGCTCCGGCCGTTCGATCCCCGGCCTGCACTTGCGCGACGCACTCGACCTCATCTCCAAGCGCGCGCCCGGTCTGCTGCGCCGCTTTGGTGGCCACGCGATGGCCGCCGGCGCCACGATCCTGGAGGCCGATTTCGAGCGTTTCCGCGAACTGTTCGCGCAGGTCGCCGACGAACTGCTATCGCCCGCCGACCTCACGCGCACGCTGGAGACCGATGGCGCTCTCGAAGCCAGCTTCGTCTCGATCAACACGGCGCGCCTTCTGGAGAACGAGGTTTGGGGTCAGGGCTTCCCGGCGCCGATCTTCGAAGACGTCTTCGTCGTCGAGAGCCAGCGCATCCTCAAGGAGAAGCACCTCAAGCTGCGCCTCGGCAAGGACAACCTCCACCTCGACGCTATCCAGTTCAACTTCAGCGAGTCGCCCGGAAGGACGATCCGCGCTGCTTACCGACTAGCAATCAACGACTACAACGGCGTGCAAACGCCGCAGCTGATGATCGAGCACTTCGAATCGGTGCGATCAGGGGGCAAATGAGTTGGCAGAATCCATCTGCGTCCGACGCAATCGAACTACGATTGGCTTCCATATTCCGCACATGCGATACTTTCAACGGATTCTTCTCGGTCCATGATGAACGTATATTCCATACGCCCGAAGTGCGTAAGGGAAAGGCACATTAAGCGATAGAAAGTGGTTGTCGGCGCGCGTATAAAAGGACCCAGCGGTGCGCGTTGAATTCTACCCAGGGACTTTAGCCGCTCGTCATGGAGGCGGCTGGTGAGAAGTGTAGCGTAATGAGTATTTTGAGCACCTCCGTTTTTCCCGTGTAAGTTCAGCAGGTGATATAGAAATGCGTGGGGGAAGCCGCGCAGGGCGGAGCCCGGAGTGGATTTCCCCGCGCGGCGGAGCTCAGAACGGTTCTTCCTGCGGTTGTTTCTCGAATCTGCTCTGCTCCCTGGCCTTGATGCGCGACTTGGCCGTCGTCGAACTGTGGCGGAAGCGGTACGACTCATTGCCGGTTTCGACGATGTGACAGTGATGCGTAAGCCGGTCAAGCATCGCGGTGGTCATCTTGGCGTCGTTGAAGATGCTGGCCCATTCCCCGAAGGTCAGATTGGTCGTGATCATCACGCTGGTGTGCTCGTAGAGTTTGGACAGCAGGTGAAACAGCAAGGCGCCTCCTGATGGACTGAACGGCAGGTAGCCCAGTTCATCAAGAATGACCAGATCCATGCGCAGCAGCGAGAAGGCCAGCCTTCCGGTCTTGCCCGCCGCCTTCTCCTGTTCAAGTAGGTTGACCAGATCGACCGTCGAGAAGAAGCGCACACGTTTGTTGTGCCGGGTAATGCCGGCGACGCCCAAGGCGGTGGCCAAATGCGTTTTACCCGTTCCCGTACCGCCGATGAACACGACGTTGTGCGCCTGCTCCGTAAAGGCCAGGGTCGCCAACTCGTCGATCAGAGGCTTGTCGACTTTCGATTGGGCAAACTCGAAGCCGGCCAGATCGCGATGCACCGGGAACTTGGCCGAATGCAATTGATAGCGGACCGAGCGCATGTGCCGGTCCGTGTGTTCGGCCTCAAGCAGATGCTCGATCAGCCAGCGTGACGTCTGCACGCCCATCCCGTTCTCGTCTGCAGCGACCTCTTCCCAAGCGCCAGCCATGCCGTACAGACGCAGTTCCTTGAGTTCGGCCGTGATGTCACGCATGGCTCACCTCCTGGCGCAGGCGGTCGTACCGGTGCGTGTCCGCCACCGGCGCTTCTTCGATGGTCAATGCTGATTCGACCTGTGGGGGTGGTGGCACCGCTTTCAGCCGGTGGAGTACGTTCTCAATGTGCTCGGAACTCGGGATGCCCGATTCGAGCACCAGTTCGACGGCGACCAGAACGGCGTCCAGCCCATGACTCGGTACGGCAGAAAGCACCTTGGCCATGATCCGATCGCCGCCTTCGCGCTTGAGCAGCAGGCTGCGCAGTCTCTGCATCGGCGCCGGCAGGTCGGCAAACGGCGCGCCATTACGCAAAGCGCCGGGTTTGCGTTCGATCAGCGGAATGTAGTGTTGCCAGTCATAGCGGGTTTCCATCCGGCTGAAACTGCGCAGGTGACTGGCGACCACCGCATCATGAGCAACGAGGTCAATCCGCTCCGGATAGACCCGGACACCGACCATCTGCCCGACCAGTTCGCACGGGGCCGAGTAGCGATTCCGGTCAAAGGTGACCAGGCAGGTGCTCGAGACCTTGCCGAGGGTTTCGACGTAACCGTCAAACGGGACGATCATCGGCATCAGGTGCGGCTGTTCCTGTTCGAGCATCTCAGCGAGCGACAGGTCGTACTCGGGGTGGCGCAGTTCCTGCCACAAGGACCGGCAACGCGCCAGCAGCCACAGGTTCAATTCGGTGAAACTGCCGAAGCGTTCCTTGGCGGCGTCTTGCCAGATCCGCCGTCGGGTGTCCTGGACGTTCTTCTCGACGACGCCTTTCTCCCATCCGGAGGCCACGTTGCAGAAGTCCGGGTCGAACAGGTAGTGCGAGGCCATCGCGGCAAAGCGCGTGTTGACGACCCGTGCCTTGCCTTTCTTGACCTTGTCGACCGCCGTCTTCATGTTGTCGTAAATGCCACGTCGCGGTATGCCACCCAACGCGGCGAAGGCGCGGGCATGGGCGTCGAACAGCATTTCGTGGCTTTGCGCCGGGTACGCCTGAACGACAAAGGTCTTGCTGTAACAGAGCTTGAGGTGCGCCACCATCAGTTTCCGCCAGATGCCACCGATGACCAGATGCTCTTCGCTCCAGTCGAACTGGTGCGCTTCTCCCGGGGCAAACTGCAAGGGCACGAACGCTTTGGTGACAGCCGCGCCGCCACCTTCCCGCCAGTTACGGATGAACTCGGTGACCCGGCTGTAATCGCCGTCAAACCCCAAGCCCTTCAGCTCGGCATGAAGCTTCAGGGCGGTTCGCCGATCTCGCACCGGACGGCGTGCGTCCGTTTCCAGCATCTTGATCAGACGCTCGGCAAAGGGGGCGATCTTGGTTTCGCCAACCTTCCTGCGGTAGCTCGGCTCAACGCCTTCCGGCGCTTTCAGCCACTTCCGGATTGTCTTCCGCGTCAGGCCCGTTCGCCGCTCTATCTCCGATAGGCTCAGCCCGTCACGGTAATGCAGTCTCCTTACTTTCCCCAGCAAATTCATGGTGATCATCTCCTCGGTTTCCCCGCTCCTAAACGGAGCGGAAGAGGTTAATCACCCTGGGTAATTCTCAGCGCGCAGACACCTCGAAATCCGGGTACTTTTCTGTGCGCGTCAACAGATTGGATGTCTATGGCGTAGTGAACTGCGGCGGCTTTGGTGGCGAAATTGCGACACCTATGGATACAGATATCGCGGTTTTCGACAAAGTCATTTCAATTAATGCTCGAGGCGCGTTGCTGGTGATTAAGTACGCTGCGGCTTCAATGATACGGCTCGGTCAAGGCGGATCGATTGTCAACGTCTCCAGCCAAGCTGCATTGGTCGCATTGCGTGGGCACATCTCTTACGGCTCGTCCAAAGCGGCGCTGGACAATATCACGCGAGTGTCTGCCCTTGAACTCGGCAGGTACGGCATCCGAGTGAACAGCGTGAATCCTACGGTCGTCATGACTCCGATGTCCGCTTGGTACTGGGGGCGACCAGACATTGAAAAACCGTTCCTCGAGACAATGCCATTGGGCCGCTGGGCCACCGAGGACGAAATTGCCGCTCCGATCGTGTTCTTGCTCAGCGATGGTGCGTCAATGATCACGGGAGTATCACTTCCCATCGATGGTGGATTCACCGCTGTCTGACACTACGCTGCGGTTGTGCGTGCCCCCTGTTACACCTACCTGTCGTAAGGAGACAAAAATGGCAAATGAACTCAACGGAAAGATCGCGGTTATCACTGGCGCTGCTTCGGGAATCGGGCTTGCTTCGGCAGAGGCCCTAATGCGCGCAGGCGCGACGGTTGTCTTGGTGGATCGAAACGAGGCGGCACTTACCAAGATCGCATCGAAATGGGGAGAAAAAGCGATTCCTCAACAGACCGATCTACTCAATGCCGAGAGTTGCGCGGCAATGATTCCAGAAATTCTGGCGAAAACCGGCCGTATAGACATCCTCCATTGCAATGCAGGTACATACATTGGTGGTGAACTGCTCGACACCGATGCGGAGACCATCGACCGCATGCTGAACTTGAATGTCAATGCCGTTATCAAGAATGTCCACGCCGTACTTCCGCATATGATTGAACAAGGTGGAGGAGACATCATCGTGACCTGCTCCATGGCAGGTCATTCAATGATCAAGCACGAACCAGTCTATTCTGCGTCCAAATACGCGATCAGTTGCTTTACTCAGACCACCCGGCGCCAGGTCAATAAGTACGGCATTCGGGTGGCGCAGGTTTCGCCTGGTCCGGTCATTTCCGCTCTATTGGCAGACTGGCCACCGGAACGGCTTCAGGCAGCTAAGGACGCAGGCGCACTGATCGAGCCATCGGAGGTGGCCGATGCAGTTCTGTTCATCCTTACTCGGTCACGTAATGTTACGATTCATGACGTGATAATCCTACCGACCAATCTTGACGCCTGAGCGCTTTCAACAGGGAGGAGCGACGATGCCCATGAGCCGCCTTCCCTGTACTCCACCAGATCTTGAGGTGTTCGGCACCCCGTGAGTTGAATCTCGGCGCGGCTAAGCGCTAACCGAAGTTCGATTCGACTCGCTGCGATCTCCAGAAAGTTCCCATCGGTGCCGAATGAGCTGTCTCGGCAAGTTCGTGAAGATCCTGAATTCATATCGCTAGCCAGTATTCTGCCGTTCGGAGCTCATTATGAATCAACGATTTGCTTGTTTTGAGGATCCGTTTCACCGTGATGGCGCTCAGGGTCATAACACACCTGCTGAGGTTAATGGATCAGTCTACTGCGTCAGTCATGGGTAAGCGTTTATCTATCGGCGTTATTGCCGGATGGTCAGCGATGAGATATCGGAGCGCAGGGGGTTTTCGCCGAAGTGCTGCTTCCACAGGCGCGGTGTGAGTTGCGCGACATCGGCCGCCGGGTGCCGGTCGACGCGTTGCAGGACGTCGACGAGATAGTCGTAGGGATCGACATCGTGAAGACGGCAGGTCGTGATCAGACTCTGGACGATGCCGACATGCCGGGCGCCGAGCTCTGTCCAGCAGAACATCCAGTTTTTTCGACCCTGGGGAATCGGACGTAGCGCCCGTTCGAGATGGTTGGTGTCGATCGGGACATCGGGATCAGCGAGGAAGACCTCAAGCGACACGCGTCGGTTGCGGGCGTAGGCCAGCGCCTGCGTGAGCGGGTTGCTCGGTAACAGACCCTGGTCCTCGAACTTGCGTTGAACCCAACGGAAGAAGGCGTCGACGATCGGCCGCGCATGGTCGAGCCGGTATTCGCGCTTGGCTTCGCCGCGCAGTTCCTTCTGTCGGATTTGCGCTTCGACCGCATAGAGCGCGCCGATCCGGTCAAGGGCCTCGGCCGCCAGCACCGGCTCGACGTTCGCGGCATTGATGAATTCGCGCCGGCAGTGCGTCCAACAGTGGGCATGAATGATGCCGGTCTTTTTTGCGTACGCGTCGTAAGCGCCATAGCCGTCCGAAAGCAGCACGCCACGCTCGACGGGATCGAGCCCGAGCACGGTTTCCACGTGCGCGTGCGCACGGCTTGCGAAGAAGGGGAAGCAAACTTCATCGCGTTCGCCGTAGACCGGCCAGAAGTAACCGCCCTTCATCTTGCCCGTACCGGACCGGCCGGCCTTGATCGGGGTCTCGTCCATCGCCTTGATGCGCGAGGCACGAATCGACGCCAACTGCGCCTCGTAGATCGGATCGAGCAGCGCACAGCCCTTGGCGCCCAACTGCGTCAGCCACGCCCGGCTGACCCGGATGCCGGCATCCTCCAGACGCTGATGCTGCCGGTACAGCGGTAGATGCCACGCGAACTTGTCGAGCAATAGCCCGGCGATGAAGCTCACGTCGGCCCGGCTCCCTTCGATGACGCCGGCCGGCGCCGCCGGACAGTGGATCGTCTGCGTGTCGCGGCGTTTGATCACCGGTCGCACGTACTTGAGGATGACGTAGCTGCCCGGGCGTTGCGCCAGACGGTGGCTGACCTTCTCGCCGATCACCTCGTACGCGTCCGTCGCCAGCCCCTCGACCTCGGGGTTAGCGACGGCGATGGTTTCGACCGGCACGCGGGCTTCGTCGAAGAACAACGACGATTCGTCCTTGTCCTGCGCGAAGTCGGTACGCGGCAGGCGACGGGTGTGGCCGGCGACCTTCTGGCCGGGCGCGTCGGGGTGCGCTTCGGGAATCGGCAATTCGCCCAGGTGCATCTGGCCTGGCGGCGGGGGCGCAACGCGCTTCTCGCTCTTCTGCCCGAAGATCTGCCGCTTGAACCACTCAAGTTGCTGCTTGGCGGCCGCATGCGCCTGCGCCAGTTCGACGATCTGCCCGGGCGTCCAAGAGGTGGCTTCGGCGGGGGTCGGAATGCTCGTCAAATGCGTGGCGGCCATGCCCGTCATTTTACCGCAGAACCCTGTATTCATCAGGCTTTGCGGGCACATTCCGGCGATTTGAAGCGGCGTTTTTGCCGCCCCGGCTCGATGCCTTCGAGCAGCAGCTTGAGCCCGGTCCAGTCCATCGTCCGGGTCGTCACCGCCGACCAGTCCGACACGAAACGCCCTTGCTCGAGCCGCTTGGCCCAGACGCAGAAACCGCTGCGATCCCAGTAGAGCACCTTCATCTGCGTGCCGCGCCGGTTGATGAACACGTACAGCTCGCCCGACAGCGGATCGGCACCGAGTCGGTTGCGCGTCAGCGCATACAGCCCGTCGAAGGAACAACGCATGTCGACCGGCTGGCCGTAGACCTGGACGCGCACCACGCCTTCCGGGAAGAACATCAGCCGCGCACCACATGCAGAACCACGCCCCCACCCAGCTCAAGCTTGACTTCAATCCGTTCGTCACCGCTTAGGCCAATGCGCCCGGCGTCGACAAAGCCGGTACGCTCAACCGCCGTGGCCGTGCCCGTTACCTGCCCCGCATCGCCCAGCAAACTCCGCCAGCGCCCAAAACTCGAGTCGCTGATCCCTTCGCGCGCGCAGAACGCCCCGACCCCAAGACCGCTCGCCGCGAAGCGATCAAACACCGCTCGCCACTCCTCGCGGCTGCGCCTCTTGCCTTTCAGATTCTCTGCCATCGTCGCTACCCTTCATCGTCGTTCAACACGACAAGGATTGTTCTCCGACAGCAGCGGCACGAGAAGAATGCCGGTCAGTTAACGCTTACAGTCATGGTACGCCGTCACCTCTTATTCGCTGGCACTACCATGACGACTTTGAGCTTCATCTGGTTGTTGCCACGTCAGGGAAATTCTTCGTCGGGGACCACATCGGAGTATTTCATCCCGGAAATTTTGTTCTCACCGGTTCACGATTGCCTCATAACTGGATTTCGTCGGATGTACCAGCAGGGGGAGTCGCGCTACGAGATCATTGCATTCTGTTCAGTCGAACACCGATCGAACAATCGTCGTATTTTTTCCCGGAACTGAAGGAAGTATTGCAGCTACTGGATAGGGCAGCTCGCGGCATTGAGTTTTTTGGATTTTCCGATGTTGCTCTTGGGTATTTCGAACGAATCGCATCTAGCAAACGAGTTTCGCGATTGGGGCACTTATTCGAATTCCTTGATGTACTCAGTCATTGGAGTGACTTTCGCTTGCTATCTGGCGAATGGTCGTTGGTCGCAGATGACAACCATTCAATGGCAGAGATCAATACAATCATCAACTATATCAGCGAACATTTTGCCGAGCCTCTAGTCATGTCCGAAGTAGCGAGGCAATTCCATATGAGCGAAAGCCACTTTTCTCGTTCTTTTCATCGCCGAACTGGAAATACCTTCACAGACTTCCTCATCCGGGTACGAATTACCAGAGCATGCCAGTTGTTAATTCAAACCGACGAGAACATTTCCTTGATTTGTTATGACGCTGGTTTCAACAATGTGGCGAATTTTAATCGGCGATTTCTCGAAATTAAAGGCATGACGCCGACTGAATATCGACAGCAAACAAGAAGCCAATTTGATTAGTCGCGAAACACATCAGCACGCTGATGAAGAAGAGGAGCATAGAAGCGTTTGGTTGCAAGGCCTGCAGAAATCGCCGCAATCAAACGCACGTATTCGCCCCCTGCCCTCTGCGCATGTCTCCATCAATCGTCCGAATCAGGTTCGGGCGATGCGATGTAAATTTCTACGCGACGCGGATTTGTCTATCTGACTGCCGTTCTGGATTGTGCGACCCGTACCCTGGCCAATCTTTTCATGTTCCGGCATCAGTTCTTGGTAGTTTGAGGGTTTCAGTGTTTCCGTTGAACGGAAAATGCTTCGGAACCTGGGACTAGACCATTTTTCCTGTTTCAAATGATAAGACCGCCCTACCCACCCACTCCCTGATCGGCAGTCAGCCTATCGCCAAACGATTACACCCCGGCACACAACGGATACGAAAGTATCTAACCACTGCAACATTAATGAAAACCGTTCTTGATACCATGCGTTCGTCGGGTGGGAGCACCCGTAACGTGAGAAAGGAAACATCATGAACGCGATGCATTCACTACTGGTGGTCGGTCTGGTTCTCGGCGCAATGTTTGTTCCAGCGGCACTGGCGGCATACTTTTCAGAACCCCGTTCCGGGCGCGATGACGAGTACGTTCCCGATGGGCGCTAATGCGTGTGCGGGTAACGCCCGCTTGACCTAGAAACGGCCTCAGAAGTTTGAGGCCGTTTTTACTGGCAGTTCGCCGCGGTTGAACTGCACTACGGCTTTTCGACGCCTGCGCCTTTCAGTGCTGCTGGCATTGACCAATCCGCTTTCGGCGACGGCGAATCAGTAGAGTCATAGTATGCGGTAGCAATTAAGAAAACCGCGACAAAATAGACATACATAACACGCTTCACCTGCTTGTCGATTCGATCGTTTTCCATGACCGCCGACACGGAATAGCAGACGGCAAACAGGCAACCTACCGGCCACGCACCAAACTCATGCGCCAACGGGATAAAGGCGTCGGCGATCATGAGAACGACACCAATGACAAGCGCCGACTTGATTCCGTAACGGAAGAATCTCATGACTACCCTTCGGGGACTTCTTTCGATAACGCCTGTTGTCTATCCACGCCAATTCATTCCGATTCGCAAACACGCCCCACCCGGGCAATCGGTTTTGGACTCGTTGCACATGCGAGCCAATTGCCAGCAGATTCTTGCCGGAACATCCGGTGTTTCGTGTTACGCCAAACCGATCGTCGCCTCGTCAAATTCGGCTTGGTGTGCAAGCGCTGCGACCCCGATCGCGCATTCATATTCGCCATTTCGCGACAACTCGATTGACGGTGCGGGAATCCCCGGCATGATCCCGGTTCTTACAGCTTCTCGCAGATCATCAAGCACGAATTCGATGACCGGCCTCATCAGTCCGCCCAGGATGATGTTATTCGGATTGAAGATGTTGGTTGCCGAAATCAGACCGAGTGCCAGATAGTGCGTGAAGTGCTTGGTTGCCGCCAAAGCCGATGCATTGCCGTCGACTGCGCAGTCGACGATTTCCTCGGGACTGGCGTCTTTCGGAATGGCCTTTTCGTCAAGATGCTCCTGTAGCGCCTTCAAGCTGACGAGCGGCTCCAGGCAACCGCGCTGGCCGCAGTTGCAGATAGGCCCGTCGTTCTGGACACGGATATGCCCGAAATCGCCACCCAGCCCGGCACTTCCCTTGAGAATCCGGTCGTTGATGATGACCGCGCCGCCACATCCGTTGGCGAGTAACGTGAAGAACACCGTCAACCCCTGCACAAGCATCGGATGGCAATAGACTTCGCCGAATGCAGCAGCATTTGCGTCATTTTCCAGATGGACAGGCAGCGAAAGCTTGGACTCAAGCAAATGCAGGAAGTCGACGTCGCGCCATCCCGCAATAGGAGCATAGGCGACGACGCCGTCATTTCTGACAAGGCCAGGCGCTGTCACATAGACCGACTGGATCTTCTCACTGTAACGGGGATCCCGGAGATACTTCGCCAGTTTCACCGAGATGTGCTGGGCTGCCTTTTCCGGTGTATGCGGAGGTGTGATGCTGATCTGCGCCTTCTCCACAACCTCGAGCGCCATATTGAGCAGCGCAAACCGAAGCACGTCGGCACCAATTTCAACGCCAAGAAAGTAGCAGCCGGATGGATTGAGCGCGATATTGATCCCCGGGCGGCCCATATCCCGGCCATCGGCCTGATTGGTTACGCGATCGGTCTCTGTCAGGAGACTCCGTTGCAGCAGCCCATCCACCAGGTTGGTTATCGTGGAGCGGTTAAGTCCTAGACGTCGAGCCACCTCTGCCCGCGTAAGCTGCCCTTCTACGCGCAATAGGGTGAGGATTCGGCGCTCGTTCAAGTTTTTGACGTAGGTGTGATTCGCCATCAGCAGTAGATTCTTTGGTACGTTTGTCCGATACAACTCCCTTCGGACTTCCAGGAAACTCAGGCGACGAAAGCACGTACGCAAAGCCGGACGTTCCCGAGGCGAGACGCGACAGTGTGCTTCAACCGCACGAGGAATTGTACCTGCACAAGGACGTGCCACACGACAATATTGTCCACTGACAGAACAAATCTGCATAAACGACGTTTGTGGCGCCGACGTCGCCAGCCCTTGCAAGTAGTAGCGGTTATCAGGCAGGCAACGGCGTTCGCCGCACCGTCGATCCACCGGACGGGCAAACGAAACGCCTGAGCGCGTCGGATATCCCGGACTGGTCATTACTACCGGTCACCCAGTCGGCAAGCAAACGAACGGAGTCCATTGCATTCGCCATAGCCACAGAAATCCCTGCTACCCGGAACATGCTCAGGTCGTTGTAATGATCACCGAAAGCAATCACTTCGGCCGGATCGATTCCCCGTGCCGCAATCCAGTCGGCAAGGCGGGCGCCCTTGCTATTGCCTTTCTGGATCACATCGACACCGGACTCCGAGGACCATTCGCATTCCAGCCCCATCAAATCCGACACCTCATGGGCGAACATCTTCAGCGAATACAGATGATCGCTGACGGTATCGAATTTCCAGACGTAACGTGCAGTCTCGATCAGTCGTCCAAGGTCATCGACTGGACGCAGCCTGGGCCTCACGTCTGGCGGCAGACTTAGCGCCCATGTCCTGAGTTGTTCCCGGTGACGACTGACGGATTCGTAGCCCATGTAGTCGTCGGCGTAGAGCATGCAGTTGATCTGGTACTTGCGCACCAGTTCGAGGACGCGTGTCGCTTGTGATCTGGTCAACGGTGTATGGTCGATTGGTCGATCCTGGTCGAAATCGAAAAGACACGCACCGTTGCTGCAGATCGCCGGAAGCTTGAGTCCAAGCTCCCTCCAGTAGGGATAGATTGCCTCCTGATGCCGACCCGACGCCAACATCACCGATACGCCATGACCCATTGCCCATCGGATAGCGTCGATCGACTCTTGCTGGATTTGCATTCGACTGTTGAGCAAGGTGCCATCCAGGTCAAACACGGCGAGACGAATAGACATCGGAGACTCAGGGGAAAAATTGGCCGATTCAGCGACTCGCGTTGTTCAGCACGGTTTGGCGAAGTTGATTGAGCTTCGACACGCTCGCAGGAATCGCATCGCGAGAGATGCAGGTGCTGCCCGCCACGAAGATATCGACCATCGACGCGCCGTAATCCTCGATGTTTTGCAGCGAGATGCGGCCATCGACCTCGATGGATGTATTCAATCCCCGGCTATCGATCATTCGCCGCAGTTCCCTGATTTTCCAATCTGCGTAGGAGACCTGCTGCTCTGCCTTGTTCCACGCAAAGCCCGGGTTGATGAGCATCAACAGTACCGTGTCACATTTCTCAAGAACGCAATCGAGTACTGATAGCGATGTTCCAGGCTTCAACGCAACTCCGGCCCGAACGTTCTTCGACTTAATCTTGTTCAACATGCCGTCGACGTGAGCTTCCGTCTCAGCGTGGAATACCAGTTGCTGAACACCGATATCGAGGAGTTCATCGACAAAGTAATCGTTCTTCGTCGCCATCAGATGGACATCAAATTCGAGATCAGTCTTTTGACGAAGTTGCTTCACTGTCTCAAGCCCCAAGGGCATGCTCGGGCTGAAATGTCCGTCAAGGATATCGACGTGAAGCATTCCGATTCCAGCCTCTTTGAGAAGACTCACCTGCGCCTCAAGATTGCACATATCGAAGCAGATCAACGAGGGCGAGAAGACACACGGTTCTTGCCAAATCGAATTCATCACGAGTTCCTTGTATTCAAATGTTGTTGGATCTGCGCCTTTGTCGGCAGGGATGAAATGGCCCCCTTGCTCTGAACACAAACCCAGCCCGCGACGTTGCCGTACTCCATTGCGAGCCTGATTTTTCTCGAGGTCAGATCAGTGACACCGGTAATGCCCTGGTCGATAAGGCATGACAGAAATCCTCCCCAGAACGCATCGCCGGCGCCCGTCGCATCAACGGCAGTGGCCTTTCGCCCTTCCACCTCGATGACCTCATCGGCCAGGAAACAACGCGCTCCGTCCGCGCCAAGCGTCTCCATGACCAGCGTAATGCCGTTGTCGCGCATCAGTTGCGGAATAGCTGCCTCGCCCCCGAATAGCGCAACCTCCTCTTCGGAGATCTTCAATAGATCTACGTAGCCAAGAATTCGCTTCACTGCGGCGACCGCGGCTGCTTGATCGTTATCCCAAAGCAGATTTCGGTAGTTGACGTCAAAGGACACCAGTTTTCGGCGATCATGGCCAAGTTCGAGTGCACGTATCGTCGCTTCAGCGGCAGGGGATCTTGAAAGCGAACACGAGCCGGCATGGACGACCGTATACCGGTCGATGATTGCGGGGCTGATCTCGTCCGGCGAGAGCAGCATGTCGGCGCCCGGCTTGCGTGCGAAGGTAAAAGTGCGCTCCCCGCCTTCATGCAAGGTGACGAAAGCCATGGTGGTCACGGCCTCCGACGTCATGGTCTTGCAGACGTTCTCGACGCCGTTTTCCTCAAGGACTGAAACTAAAAAGCGCCCGAAATCGTCGTCGCCAACCTTGCCCAGAAATCCGGATTGCAGCCCGTTTCTGGCTACGGCGATTGCGACATTGGCCGGAGCGCCTCCGGCATTCCGGATGTAGCAACCACTTTCTTCGCCAGGAAGAAAATCGATCACCATTTCGCCAACACACAAGACATCCACTTTCGTCTACCCCATCAACGAGAATTGTTACTACGGGTGGCCGAAGTTACCGACCACCCGTCGCTTCGCAACCTACTTTGCCGGTGAATACTCGGTACAAAGGAGGCGATAAGGCGGTTCGTCTTCTTCGATGGTCGGGAAGCGACCGAGCGGCTCCAGGAAGCGGTTGTCGGTGTTGTCGTCGTTGCACATCGAGACTTCGCCGAGCAGGACCGTACCGGTCCCCGGCTGAACGACGAATTCGTGGTAGTAGTAGGGATACAGCGTCAGACTCTCGCCCGGCTTGAGAACGATGTCGGAGCCGGCCTTGACCATGTACTTCCGACCGTCCTGATTGATTTCGACGTCCGTATCCGCCAGTTGGCCGTCCTTGGTCGCGTTGTAGAGACGGAAGATCAGATTGCCACCACCACGATTCATGATGTCTTCCATCTTTTTCCAGTGGAAGTGCATCGGTGACGTCTGACCCTCTTCGATCATGATCAGCTTTTCGGCGTAGGTCTTCGTGTACTTCGGGTTGTTCGCATTGCCGTTCCGAATGGTAATCAGCGCAATGCCGAGTTCCTCGTACTTGCCCAAACCGTAATCGGTGACATCCCAACCGAGCATGTTGTCGCGAATCTCATCGTACTCGTGCCCCTTGTCGGCCCACTCTTCCGGCGTCCAACTGAGAAATGGCGGCAGAGCAAATTTACACTCTGCAATCATGCTTTCCATTTTCTTCAATACTGCATTGATATGTGACCTTTTCATTTCATCGCTCCTATTTACGCGCGTTAATCAGCTTCTCTGCACTCTCAAGAAGCGCGTTGAAGTCATCGTTACCTTCAAGCATCGTGATCCTCAGCTCGGTGCTCTCTTTACAAAATGATCCCAACAGATGCTGGGTGTCGTTTTCAAGGTGGAACTTCTTCCCGTAGACACTGGAGTTGGAGGGTTCCAACCCCAGGACATAGTCACCGGACGCCAGTGACTTCCATTGCATGAAGTACGGGAGATACTTCTGGTTGAACTCGATTTTCAGACCGATATTCAAGTCGTCGTTGAATACCGCCGCGAAAGTCTTTCCCTGGTCGTCAGCCGCCAGTTGATGGATGAAGACCTGTTCCGATTCACCGGGTCGAGGCGCTTCCATCGAGCTCCAAACGCCTACATGCGGCGCACTGACATCGTCACGCGGCGTAACGGACATCGTCGGCAGAACCAGGCGACAGCGTTCGGAAAGTAGCGGGAAGCCGATGTTGAAGTGATACAGCAGCATCATCGGTTCGCTACGGAACGACTCGTTCTCGATCTCGTCGCGAATGACGATGGCTTTGCCACCCAACGTTGTTTCGATGCTTCGGCGGAGCACCATGTTCTCGCCGAAAATTTCGGCCTCGCGCATTTCACCGCTGATACATATCTTGTAGTCCTCGCCATCCCAGGCGGCGTTCGCCGAGACATGTTCCGCCGGCGTCGTCCGAATGCGCCCATGCATGGGATAGTCCTTGCCATCCACTGAGCACGGCGCACAGATGTTCTCCAGGCCACAGGTGAACAACAACCCACCCATGATGCTTCTGAGGGCCTCGTCGCCGTTCGTGTCAAAGTGGTTTCGTCCCATCAACCCGGGCTTGGCCAGGAAGCTGAGGTTGATCCCCTTGTAGCTCAACTCCGCCAAATCGAGGCATTTGTCGGCCATTACCGTGAAGTTCATCGGGCCGTTCTTGACTACATAGGCGGACATGTTCTGCGAACGGCCTTCGCGATAGGAGACCGGTCGCACGTACGCCAGTTGCTGGATGCTGCCCAGCCGGCCGAGCAATGCTTTCTTGTCCATGCGTCACCTACTCGAGATTGGCGTGGTACTGCCAGAGTTCTTTGAGATTGATCTTCCGCTGGTCGATGATTATCTTGGCGACGATGTCGCCGAGGACCAGCAGCGTTTGCTCGAATAGCGAAGTCATCGGTTGCTGCGAATCCACCTCGTCCGGCAGATAGAGCTTCGTCCGTACGGGAATCCGGACCATGAAGTCGGCGATCTCGGACATGTCACTCTTTGGATTCGAACCAACGTGTACGACGGTAGCGCCGATTCCCTTGGCTTTCCGAGCGATGGCGACGGGAAACAGGGTCATGCCACTGCCCGAACCGACGATCAGCAAATCCTTGGCCGTGATTGCCGGCTCTGTGATCTCACCAACAATGTGGGTGTCTATTCCCAAATGGGCCAGTCGCTTGGCAATCGCCTGCAGTGAGAGCATCACGCGCCCGACACCGACGAAAAAGACCTTGTCGGCAGTCAGGATCTTGTCGATCAAGCGCTCAAGCTGATCCGCATCGATACAGTTCAGGGTCTGGTTGATTTCTTTCGCAACCAGATCGCAGGTCGTGCTATAGCTCGCCTTAAAGTTTTCCAAAGTCATACCTCAGCAATCAAATCAGCAGAACTGCCCGGGTAGCATCGACCGTCAATGCGCCGTACGGTTCATACACTGTACAAACAAACTACTCTTTTAAAACCGGCGGGACACACCTCTCCCGCCGATCGCCTATTCCTTCGCTTCCTTGCCGACCCGTTCGATACACTGAACGGGTACCAACGTTTGGCTTCTACTTGGTCGCCGCGCCCTGCGCTGCCGGAGCGGCGGTCTTTACTTTGGCCTTCCCCGCTTCTTGTACCTGGTAAATCAGCACAGCACCGAGGATGAGCAACGCTCTTGCGACGTATTGCCAGTATTCGTCGATATTCAGTAACGTCATGCCGTTCAGGATGATTTCCAGGAACAGGACACCGACGAAAGTTCCCCAGATGCGCCCTTTTCCGCCCATCAGACTGACACCGCCGATGACGCAGGCCGAGATAACGGTGAATTCCCAGGTAATACCCACCGTCGGGTTGCCCGCTTGAATCTGGCTTGACACCATGATGGCCGAGAGTACAGCGAAGAGCGAGGTCATCATCATCACCAGCATTCGGATCTTCAGTACATTGATCCCTGACAGGCGTGCTGACTCCGCATTGCCACCAATGGCATAAACCGACCGGCCGAACACCGTGTAGTTGGAGATGAACCAGGTCGCAGCGAAGATGATCAGGAAGACAAACGCCTGGAACGGAACACCAAAGATGAATCCGCTGCCGAAGAAGAAGAACCATTCCGGATAGGGAGTAACCGGAAAACTCCCGGTCAGCAGATACGCGCCGCCACGGAGCGCCGCCATCCAGGCAAGCGTCGTGATGAACGTTGGCACGTTGAGCCGATGGCGAACCCAGCCGGTGAACATCCCGCACATCGTTGCAATGCAGAAGCAGACGATGACCCCGACCGGAATCGCGGCCTCAGCGGACCAACTCAGGCCCATCAACGTTTGCGTAATGATCGCGCAAAGACACCCAAAGAAGGCGATCGCGGAACCAACGCTGATGTCGATCTCGCCACTGATGATCACAAACGTCATCCCGAAGGCGATGATTCCGGTCATCGACGCACTACGGAGAATGTTCATGAAGTTGTCCCAGGTCGCGAAACCGGGCGCCCAGATCGTCAGGAAAACGATGATGGCGAGGAGAATGACTTCGAGTGCGAAGTCCTTTAGGTGAAAACTGCTCTTGCTCATTTGACGGTTCCCCGAAAACGATGCGCTTAGCGCTTGTTCAGACTGTTTCATTGACGGACTCCCCCATGCACATCGCGTAAAGCGCATCAATCGACAAATTCTCCGGCTCGGTCACTTCATCAATGAGCCTGCCGTTCTCCATGATGAGAATTCGGTGACATACCTCCAGCAACTCCTCAAGCTCGGAAGATACAAAGACGACGCTCAATCCTTGCCTGCTCAGATCCCACATGATCTGGAAGATCTGCTGCTTGGCGTGGATATCGATGCCGCGAGTCGGCTCGTCGAAGAACATGACCGTCGGTCGCGTATTCAGCCAGTTGCCGACCAAGACTTTCTGTTGATTGCCACCCGACAGCGATTTGACCTCGTACTGGGGACTCGGTACCTTGATCTGGAGTTTCTTGATCCACTCATTCGAAACAGGTGCCTGGTGCGCCGGTGTCAGGATGCCGGCTGAGGCAACTTCGTCGAGGCTCGCGAGGCACAGGTTGTCCTCGATCGACATGATCTGTATGAGGCCCTCTTCCTTCCGGTTTTCCATGGTCATCGCCAGACCAAGTTTCTTCATCAGCGGAATCGAAGGCCGCTCAACGCGCGTGCCGTTCAAAACCACTTCGCCGGAGTCGTAAGGATCTGCACCGAAAATTCCGCGCAACAATTCCGAGCGTCCCGCTCCTAGCATTCCTGCGATACCGACGATTTCGCCAGCCTTCACCTGGAAATTTACGTCTTCGTACTTCCCGTGACGCGTCAGCCCTTCAACGCTCAGGCGAACTTCTTTCTTCGGATACAGATCTGTAGGGCGCGGCTGGATCGTGGTTTCGCCGAACATCATTTCTACGATCACCTTCGGTGTCGCGACATCAATCGGCACCGTTCCGACAAATTTGCTGTCACGCAATACCGTGACATAGTCCGATATCCCGCGAATCTCATTCAACTTGTGGGTGATGAAAATCACGATGACACCGCTGGCTTTGGACTTACGCACAACGTCCATCAGACTCGCGATCTCATGCCGGGCAAGCGCGGAAGTCGGCTCATCCAGAATAAGCACTTTCGGCGATTGGGCCATCGCCTTGGCGATTTCAATCACCTGCCGCTGGCCGACGCTCAACTCGCTCACTTTGGCGGTTACGGGGATATCGATCTGGAGCGATTCAAGAATCTTCGCGGCGCGCTCGTTAGTGCTTGCCCAGTCTATTTTCAGCTTGCCGGGACCAGACTTCGAATACCGCCCCAACATGATGTTCTCTGCAACTGTAAAGTCCAGAACCAGGCTCAGTTCCTGATAAACAACCGCGATCCCATCTTTTGTTGCATCAGCCGGGCCGTTGAAGACCACCTCACGATCATCAATGAGAATTCGCCCGGAAGTCGGCGCTACAGCCCCCGACAGGCATTTCACAAACGTACTTTTCCCTGACCCGTTCTTGCCCAGGAGAGCGTAGACTTTTCCGCCGTCGAACACGGCGGAAAAGTCATCCAGAGCAAGGGTCCCAGGATAAGCCTTCGTCAAGTTCTTGACTTCAAGCTTGGTGGGTCCCATTTCTCTTGCCTCGATCCAGAGTTATTTGACGGTCTTGGCGTATTCGGCGACGGCAGCCGCATCGGTCCGGCTCAGCGTGAGACCGGGAACGATGACCTTCTTGTCGACCGGTTCGCCCTTGACCGACTTGATCGCGAATTCCATCGACAGCGCACCGATCTTGAACGGATCCTGAGCGGTAGAGGCTTGCAGGATATCGTCCTTCGATTGCAGGAAACCGACGATTTGCTTGTCGAGGTCGATACCGAATACTGCAATCTTCTTGCCCGAGTTCTTCACGGCCAGGACCGCACCGATCAGACCACCCGCGTTACAGCCATACATCACATCCAGATCCGGATGAGCAGTGATGATATCTGCGGCCTTCTTGATCGCTTCTTCGGCCACCGGCGAAGAGGCTTCGGCAACCAGTGTTACACCCGGAATGTCCTTGATCTCATTCCAGAAGCCATCTTGGCGGGCGTTGCTTTCCGGCGGAAGCTGAGCCTTGTAGTTGATGATGCCGACCTTGATTTCCTTCTTACCTTGGAAATGGGTCTTGATGTATTCAGCCGCAGCCTTGCCGGAACCAGCGCCGAGCAACACGTTATCCGACTGAACCGTAGAAACCGGGAAGTCTGCAGCCAGCGTGTTGTTAAAGCTGACGATCTTGATACCTTTGTCGTTCGCTGCCTTCACGGCGGGAACAGATGCGGCGGCCGGGTCCAGGTAGGTGATCGCAATCGCATCAACGCCACGAGCGGCGTAGGTATTGACGATTTGAACTTCCTTGGTGATTTGATTGGACGTGTTCGAGGTCAGCAAGGTGACGTTGTTCTTGTCAGCCACCGACTTCATGCCCATCAAGACCGTCTTCATGAACTGGTCTTCCTGGAACACGATCCCCGCAATCGTCATTTTCTTGTCGGCGGCGTGGAGCATCATCGGAACGCACAATGCTGCAACCGCACAGGCTTTAACAATCTTCTTCATAATTTGACCTCAAGTAAACTGATTAGGTTATAGACGCACAAAACACGGAACAAGACCATCTAACAACAACTATCGAACACGACTACAGAAGAATCACTTGAGCAATCTGACTGGATGCATGAGGAGACCCACAGCGCCAAGTTCGCAATCAACGAACAACAGCAGGTTCGTTACATTGTTTGCACACTGTACAAACCCAAGATTCAAAAATCAATACCTTTTCCACAACTTTCTTACTTTTTTTTGCATCGAAACCAGTAAGGTTTCGGGCGTCGGTTACGAGTTATCTGGGGAACCAGAAAGTCATGAGAGGACCTAGACGTAACCACGTCTCTGCCTTCAATGCCAAAGTAGCCCCCCCTCAAAGCCGGTGACACCCTTGCCGCGGTTGCGGAGCGGTCGATGTTCATCCCAACCAGATTTCGCAATAGAAGACACAGTTACTGTAGAAGGCAGCCGGAGTGTTTGCCAGCGCTGCAGAGAAGCAGACAGCGATGTCCGATCTCGAGGAACTTCATGCCAAGATTGGCCAGCAGGCACTGGAGATCGATATCTTTGTCTAGCCAGACAGAGGCGCATGCCAAGTGCAGAAAGGCGCTGAACCGATGCGCGAGTTTGTCGTAGCGCGTTGCCAGGCGACGAAACTGTTTGAGGCGGTTGAATCGCTCGACGAGGTTCCGCGCTTTGTATCGAGCCCTGTCGAACTCGCGTGGTGTCAGGCGATTGCTGCGAGGAGGAATAACGGCTTCGGCCCCTGATGCGGCGATGGTCTCGACGAATGCATCGCTGTCATATCCCTTGTCGGTGACGACTGCCTCGGCAGGGATGGTGTCGGGGGCGTCTCAGAAAACGGATCGCAAAGTACGCTAAGCGTGCGCTGAGGCCGGCTCCCAGTGGTACAGCGTAGGAATGGGCGGTAGAACAAGCAGTCGTGTCACCAGCCGCAAGCCGCCATTTGAGTTAATCAGTGGCGCTGGGGCGCCGCAGAACTCGGAAATAATCGTGCGCTAAGTATTTGACATTTTTAGCGACGGTCTCTTGACGACCCGTTGCGGCCGTTGCGCTCTGAGCGAAGCTGTCGTTCAACGTCAAAGTAACCGGACGCCACAAGCGCAGCTTTTGCGGGGGCTCTCGACCGCAGGGTTAAAAATCACTACCCAATCACGAATCAGCAGACGACGCAGCGGGCGAATAAGGAGAGCCTATTGCCCTAAACACTCGGAGAGCTGCAAATGCATCGTTTGCCGCGTAATCCAGTTGGCGTGTGCTGAGCTTCTGTAGCGCCCAATTGGATGTTGTAACGGACTTCGGCTTGGGAAGGTTCTTGCCTAAGACAATGGCAACCGCACTTTTAGCACCCAACTTCTGCTTGTATTTAAGTGTGCGGAGCGCATGCGACAGCTCAACCGTTGTTTTCAACCGGAATCCAAGGTTCCGAAGTAAGGGGCCACGATCCGCATTTAAACCGAAGCCAACCTTTACGATGTGCTCTGACTCAATGATAGCCCGCAATGGTTCAGCAAGCTTTCTAAATGGCGCCTGAATAATATAGGCGCGATCACTGAGTGCAAACTGAATTACATGTGGCCCCGTTCGAGGAGTCTCCTTGGACCATGTTGGTCTTGATTCAGTGTCGAAGCCAACAAAACGCTCGAGATGCATTGCTTCACTCGCCACTCTAATCTCTGACAACGTTCTAATTACAAAAATGCGATCAAGAGGCAAGCCGTCAAATGGTGGAAGTTTCGCAATTTCCTCCTGTGAAGGGCGAACTTTCCGCCCTTGCGATTTTTCGTATCCGCCGATACCAGTGTCTCGTCTGCCATCGGGATCCGTCATTTCAGACCTAGCCCCCTCCTTCTCTAGCTGCGCCCACTCCCAAGGTGCAACGCCACATCCGGCAGCATCAGCGATCTCGTCCGCGCTATAGCCCCGCCTGTCCATTTCATAAAGAAAGTCCCAATCGCTCATATTGTTCTCGTTAAGATTTCGTAGCTACGCATCAAGAAGTCTAAAAACGGCGTGGAAACCCGATTTCCAGGCATGCGGTTCCCGTGGAAAATAATCGACGATGCACTTTCCTTCATGGCCCGACCCGAAATAGCCTGAGTCTCTCATGCGCTTAACTTCCATCGTCGGTGCCATTCCATCGCAGGCGCTGATATGTGTATTGCTGAGCCCTGACCCGCTCATTGTGCATACCCATGGTGCGCCATCATTTCGATGTTACGCACGACGTAGTAGAGCTTCCACTTCCCGCACCGCCCCGAGATCTTAGCAGGGATCGTCTCAGAAAACGGAAAATAAAGCACGTTAAGCCGGTGGCAGTGGTCGCAACGGTCTGAACTTGCCTGCGCCGACCTTGGTGCTGCTGCGCCAGAGGTAATCGCCGGTCAGATTGATGTGTTCCCACCCCAGCGGTGACAGGTATTGAAACAGCGTCTCGTCTACCGGTTTGCCGTGCCCGTTCAAAGCATTGGTTGCCCGTTCCAGATAGGCCGTGTTCCAAAGCACGATGGCCGCCGTTACCAGATTGAGGCCGCTGGCCCGGTAGCGTTGTTGCTCAAAACTGCGGTCGCGGATTTCGCCCAGTCGGTTGAAGAACACCGCCCTGGCCAGCGCGTTGCGCGCCTCGCCTTTGTTGAGTCCGGCCTGCACGCGGCGGCGCAGCTCCACGCTTTGCAGCCAATCCAGTATGAACAGCGTGCGCTCAATGCGCCCCAGCTCGCGCAGTGCAACGGCCAGTCCGTTCTGACGCGGATAGCTGCCGAGCTTGCGCAACATCAGCGAGGCCGTCACCGTACCCTGCTTGATCGAAGTGGCGAACCGCAAGATTTCATCCCAATGGGCGCGTATCTGCTTGATGTTCAGCCGGTCGCTGCTAATCACCGGCTTGAGCGCGTCATAGGCGGCATCGCCCTTTGGGATGAATAGCTTGGTGTCGCCCAGGTCTCGGATACGTGGCGCGAATCGGAAGCCCAGTAGGTGCATCAGGCCGAAGACATGATCGGTAAAGCCCGCTGTGTCGGTGTAGTGCTCCTCGATCCGCAAGTCCGACTCGTGGTACAGCAGGCCATCGAGCACATAGGTTGAATCACGCACGCCGACGTTGACTACCTTGGTGCTGAAGGGCGCGTACTGGTCGGAGATATGGGTATAAAACGTCCGGCCTGGACTGCTTCCATACTTCGGGTTGATATGCCCGGTGCTCTCCGCTTTGCTGCCGGTTCTGAAATTTTGGCCATCCGACGATGACGTGGTGCCATCGCCCCAGTTTCCGGCAAAGGATTGCCGGAACTGCGCGTTGACCAGTTCGGCCAGCGCCGTTGAGTACGTTTCATCCCGGATGTGCCAGGCTTGCAGCCACGACAGCTTGGCGTAAGTCGTGCCTGGGCAGGACTCGGCCATCTTGGTTAGCCCGAGATTGATGCCATCAGCCAGGATCGTCGTCAGCAGCAAGGTTTTGTCCTTGGCCGTGTCGCCGGTCTTCAGATGCGTGAAATGCCGGGTGAAGCCTGTCCACTCATCAACTTCCATCAGCAGTTCGGTAATCTTGACGTGTGGCAGCAGCATCGCCGACTGGTCGATTAGGGCTTGTGCGGTCTCCGGCACCGCCGCGTCCAGCGGCGTGATCTTCAGGCCGGACTCGGTAATGATGGCATCCGGCAGATCATTGGCCGCCGCCATGCGGTTGACGGTGGCAAGCTGCTGTTCCAGCAATGCCAGTCGGTCGTGCAAATACTGATCGCAATCGGTGGCCACTGCCAGCGACAATTCGTTGGCCAGCTTCAGAGTAGCGAACTTCTCGGCCGGCACCAGGTACTCATCAAAGTCCTTGAACTGGCGCGAACCCTGCACCCAGACATCGCCTGATCGCAGCGCGTTCTTTAGCTCTGACAGGGCGCACAGCTCGTAGTAGCGCCGGTCAATGCCATCGTCCGTGAGCACCAGTTTCGCCCAGCGTGGCTTGATGAATGCGGTCGGCGCGTCGGCGGGCACCTTGCGGGCGTTGTCGCTGTTCATGCCGCGAAGCACCTCGATGGCATCGAGTACGCCCTTGGCGGCTGGTGCCGCCCGTAACTTAAGTACGTCCAGGAACTGCGGCGCGTAGCGGCGCAACGTGGCGTAGCTTTCACCGATGCGATGCAGAAAGTCGAAGCTCTCCGGCTGCGCGAGCTTTTGCGCCTCCGTGACGCTGGCGGCGAAGGTATCCCACGGCATTACGGCCTCGATGGCGGCGAACGGATCGCCGCCGCTCTGTTTGGCTTCCAGCAAGGCTTGGCCGATGCGGCCATACATCCGCACCTTGTCATTGATCGCCTTGCCGGAAGCCTGAAACTGCTGCTGATGCTTGTTCTTGGCGGCGTTGAATAGTTTGCCAATGATGCGGTCGTGCAGGTCGATGATTTCGTCGGTGACGGTGGCCATACCTTCAATGGCCAGCGAAACCAGAGTGGCATAGCGTCGTTGCATCTCGAACTTTGCCAGATCGGCAGGCGTCATCTGCCCACCCTCACGGGCGATCTTGAGCAGGCGGTTCTGGTGAACTTGTCGCTCGATGCCTGCGGGAAGGTCAAGCGCCTGCCAAGCCTTGAGGCGCTCGATGTGTTCAAGCATATGCCGAGAGTTCGGCTTGACGGGCGACTGGCGCAGCCATGCCAGCCACGTCAATTTGCTGCCGTCCTTGCGCTTGAGAAGTTCGTCCAGGCGCTGACGGTGGAGCGATAACAAAGAATCGGTCAACGCCGCGTAAATACGCCGGTTGGCACGGGTGATGGCCTCGGCGCTCGCGCGCTCGATGGCATTCATGGCGGGCAGGATGATGCTCTGCCGCCGCAGGTTTTCGACAAGGGTGCTGGCCAGCACAATCCCTTTATCGGTCTGCAAGGCCAGCTCGGTCAATGTATGCACGGCTTGCCGGTAGTGACTCATGGTGAAGGGCTTGAACCCGAACACCGTTTGCAGCTCGACCAAGTGCTCCCGCCGCGTCTGCTCGCGCTGGCCGTAATCGTTCCAACTTTCCACCGGCACCTTGAGTTGTGCGGCCACCATGCGCAACAGGGGCGGAAACGGAGGCTCATCGATGCCCAAGAAGATGCCAGGGAATCGCAAGTAGCAAAGCTGCACGGCGAAGCCCAATCGATTCGCAGCGCCGCGACGCTGGCGGATCACCGATAGGTCGGTTTCGTTGAACGTGTAGTGCCGTATCAGTTCGTCTTTGGCATCTGGTAGTGCCAGCAGGCTTTCGCGCTCGGTGGCGGACAGGATTGAGCGGCGCGGCATGATCAGTCTTCCCGCAGGTACTGGTACAAGGTTTCGCGACTGATGCCGAAGTCACGGGCCACCAAGGTTTTTTGATCGCCTGCCGCGACTCGCTGTTTCAACTTGGCAATTTGTTCGCTGTTCAGCGATTTCTTTCGTCCCCGGTAGGCACCGCGCTGCTTGGCCAGCACGATTCCCTCGCGCTGGCGTTCGCGGATCAGTGCGCGCTCGAACTCCGCAAAAGCCCCCATGACCGACAGCATCAAATTGGCCATCGGTGAGTCATCGCCGGTGAACGCCAGCCCTTCTTTGACAAACTCCATCCGCACGCCCCGTTGTGTCAGCCCCTGAACGATGCGGCGCAGGTCATCGAGATTGCGTGCCAACCTGTCCATGCTGTGCACCACCACGGTGTCGCCCTCGCGCACAAAGGCCAGCAGCCTTTCAAGTTCGGGACGTTGCGTGTCCTTGCCGGAAGCCTTATCGGTGAATACCTTACCGACTTCGATTTGCTCCAGTTGCCGATCAGGGTTCTGGTCGAAGCTGCTGACGCGGATATAGCCAATGCGTTGACCTTGCAAGGTGCCTCCAAAGGTAAAAGTGTCAGGATGAAATCCATTACCCTTGGCGGCTTGTGTCAATAAATACAAACTACAACTCTATTCTGACGTGCTTTGCGCCAAGCATCTGACATCAGGTTAGGGTATAGCTTAACCGGACACCTCGGCCTCTGTGCCTTTACTGCTTTTCGGTACAACCGTCAAGAACAGGCAGAGCGCTCCGATAGTTATCGCCACATCAGCGAGGTTGAAGGCGGGCCAGTGCGCAAGTCGCCAATGGAAGTCAAGGAAATCAACAACCTGTCCACGCAGCACACGATCCGCGACATTGCCCAGCGCACCGCCGAGGATCAGGCTGTATCCCATCGCTTCGAGACGGGGCAATTGCTGGCACAGCATGCGTCCCAGCCAAGCAGAAACGACCAGGCCCAGCGTGATGAAAAAGTAACGTTGCCAGCCGCCAGCGTTCGCCAGAAAGCTGAATGCCGCGCCGGGATTCAGGACATGGACGAAGTTGAAGAAGGGCGTGACTTCGACCTGTTCACCGTAGGCAAACGTGCGGGTGATGGCGAACTTTGCGAGCTGATCGGTCATGACAGCACTGGCGGCCACTGCGAACCAGACCCAAGTCGATGTGCGGCGAGCCGATTGCCACACAGGGACGGCCAGCGGCATCAGCCACCCGGCGAGCGCCGTGCAACTCAATCCAAGTACCCACCCCGCCAGCACATCGGCAGGAAAGTGCATTCCGGCTGCGATGCGTGACCAACCGACCAATGCGGCGTACAACACCAAGCCGATGCGGCCACGACGGCCTATCAAAGGCCCGAGCGCGCCGACCACCAGCGCGGCATAGGTGGCATGCCCGCTGGGCAGGCTGTAGTGTCGTTCGATGCCCCCGATAACGCGCACCATGTCGCCAAAAACGGCAGGCGGGCGTGGAAAGTCGATCCATAGCTTCAAGATGGTGGCGACGAGAAATGCCAACGCAAAGGCCACGCTAAAGACTCTGAGTCTGTACCGGATGGCATCGGCCCGCGTTGGGTCAGGTGCCGACTTTGACCATCCCCACATCGCCAAGAGCATCAGTGGTGCAGTCCAGTAGTTGCCTATCACAAGGTTGAAGAACGATGCCAGCGGTTCCAGCGCTGCAGGTGTGCTCATGTTGATGGCTTGGAACAACGCGATGTTCAGACCACCCCAGTCGTAGAGAAAGAATTTCCAGCTCATTTGCGCAACAGCCTCAAGCCATTGCCAACGACGAGCAAGCTGGCCCCCATATCAGCAAACACCGCCATCCACATGGTCGCTTGACCCGTGAAGGTCAGCACCAGAAATACTGCCTTGATGCCAAGGGCCAGCACAATGTTTTGCATCAGCACCTGCGCCGTCGCACGCGACAGGCGCACGAAGGTCGGAATCTTGCGCAGGTTGTCGTCCATCAGGGCCACGTCGGCGGTCTCGATTGCGGTATCTGTGCCAGCCGCTCCCATTGCAAAGCCGATGTCCGCACGCGCCAAGGCCGGGGCATCGTTGATGCCATCACCGACCATGCCAACCTTGCCGCTTCGGGCCAGTTGCTCCACTTCGCGCAATTTGTCATCTGGGAGTAGGTTGCCTTGCGCACGGTCGATTCCGGCTTGTGCGGCAATGGCCTGTGCCGTATGGGGGTTGTCGCCGGTCAGCATCATGGTGTTGATGCCCAGTGCGTGCAGCTCGGCGATGGCGGTCCTGCTGCTGTCCTTGATGGTGTCCGCTACGGCGAATAAGGCATGTACCGCCTTTGCGCCTACCAACATCACGACGGTCTTGCCAGCGGTTTCCAGCGCAGCGATGCGCTGCTCCAGCTCTGGTGTGCACTGCCCCAGCTCTTCGAGCATCCGGTGGTTGCCCAGATGGTAGGTCGCACCGTTGATTTGGCCTTGCACACCCCGACCGGGCAGCGCGTTGAATTCGGCCACGTCGAGCAAGGCAACCCCGTCCGTCTGCGCGGCCTGTGCCACCGCCTTGGATACAGGATGGTCCGAGCGGGCCGCCAGACTGGCAGCGATGCTGCGGCTGTCCGAGGCGAGTGCATTGCCCCATGTGACAAAGTCGGTCTGTGCGGGCTTGCCGTGCGTGATCGTGCCGGTCTTGTCCAGAGCCAGCCAGCGCAGCTTGCGGCCTTCTTCCAGATAGACGCCACCTTTGATGAGAATGCCGTGGCGGGCGGCGGCGGCCAGGCCGCTGACGATGCTGACCGGTGTAGAGATCACCAGTGCGCACGGGCAGGCGACCACCAGCAGAACCAATGCACGGTAGATCCAGTCGAGCCATGCCGCACCCATGAACAGCGGCGGCAACAACGCGACGGCGATGGCAACGCCGAATACAACGGGGGTGTACCAGCGGGCGAACTGATCGACAAAACGCTGAGTCGGCGCACGACTACCTTGCGCAGCCTCTACCGCGTGAATGATCCGGGCCAAAGTGGAGTTGTTGGCCAAGGCGGTGACGCGGTACTCGAACGAGCCGGATTCGTTGATCGTGCCAGCGAACACCGAATCACCGGGGGATTTTTCGACCGGGAGGCTTTCACCCGTGATCGGGGCTTGGTTGACGGCAGAGCGGCCTTCCAGCACCTCACCATCAAGGGCGATGCGCTCACCTGGTTTGACCCGGACGCGGGCGCCGATGGTGATTTGCTTGGCGCCCACCTCGCGCCATGTGCCGTCAGCCTGCTGTACCGTGGCCTGTTCCGGGGTCAGGTCGAGCAGGCCACGGATAGCGTTACGAGCGCGATCCAGCGATTTGGCTTCGATTACCTCGGCCAGCGCGAACAGTACCATCACCATTGCCGCTTCGGGCCAGTGGCCGATCAACATGGCACCCGTGACCGCAATCGACATGAGGGCGTTCATGTTGAGATTACGGTTCTTGAGCGCAATCCACCCCTTCTTGTAGGTGGAGAGGCCACCCGTGAAGACCGCGACAAGCGCCAGAACGACAACCGACCAGTGATTGCCGTTGTGGAGCCAGTAGACCGCCTCGGCCGCCGATGCAGTGACCAAGGAGATGCCCAGCGGCCACCAGTTGGTCGGCGTGGTCACAGGGGCGGCGGATGGAGATGCGACCTCTGCCGTGTCCACGACCTGCGCCTCGAATCCAAGCGCTTGCAGTGCCACGAGCACGTCTGGCAGAACCTGGTTCGCATGGCGTACCGACAGCGTGCGCTGCATCAGGTTGAAATCGAGATCAGCAACACCGGCCACGGTGCCGAGCTTGTTGCGGATCAACGTCTCTTCGGTCGGGCAATCCATCTTGGCAATGGACAGCTTGGTCGTCTGCTCGGCCGACGCCTGATCCATGCGCACAGCTTGCATGCCGATGGCCTTCAGCGCCTGCTCGACGGGAGACAACGAAGGCAATTCGTGTCGCACGGCCAAGGTACGTTGCATCAGGTTGAATTCAAGACCCGCCACCCCCGCCAGACCGGCCAGTTTGCTTCGGATCAGCGCCTCTTCGGTCGGGCAATCCATGTTCTCGATGCGGTACACCGCTTGAGCCGATCCGGTTGCCAGCGGGGCCGGTGCCGTGGGTTGGATGATCGGCTCAGTCGTGCAGCCACACCCCTTTGAAGCGCATTCGCTCATGAGTAACTCCTGAAAATCTTCTATTCAGCCTCCATTAAAATCTCTATAGTCACTATAGAGTCAAGTGATAATTGGAGATTGATGCATGGAAATCAGAATTGGCGACCTCGCCAAGCGCTCTGGGTGCGAGGTCGTGACCATCCGCTACTACGAGAAGGAAGGGCTACTGCCGAAGCCAGCGCGAAGCGGTGGCAACTTCCGGCTGTACGGTGAGGCGCACATTGAGCGCTTGCAATTCATCCGTCATTGCCGTTCGCTCGACATGACGTTGAGCGAGATTCGCGCATTGCTGGGTCTGCGAGACAACCCGATGCAGGACTGTGGGGAGGTCAACACGCTGCTGGAGGCCCATATTCAACAGGTGGAAATGCGTGTGTCCGCGCTGTTGCAGTTAAAACGGCACTTGGTTGATTTGCGCGAGAAGTGTTCTGGCTCTCGATCTGTAGAGGCGTGCGGCATTTTGCAAGGGTTGGGCAATTGCAATTGCCATGGTGAAAGTGCCACGAACAGTCAAACATCTGGGTAAGTAAGGGCTTAGCGTGCTTTATTTTCCGTTTTCTGAGGCGACCCCAAGAAACGGACCTTGACGACTACGCCATATTCCGTTGGGGATCGGGTGCTACGGCCGACGCGGCCGCCCGATTACGCATCTCTTTCCCAGGTCGGAAATGCGGCACGAATTTGCCGCGCACGGCGACCTCGGTGCCGGTCTTCGGATTTCGACCCATCCGCGGTGCGCGATAAACCAGCGTGAAACTGCCAAAACCCCGGATTTCGATGCGCTGTCCTCGTGCCAGCGCCTGACTCATCGTGTCGATGATTTCCTTTACAACGAGGTCGGCATCGGTTGGCGTGAGTTGCGGGAAACGGGACGCCAAAGCGTCGATCAATTCAGAACGGAGCATCTCACTGATTTTAGTGGAGGCAGGCACCCACTGTCAGCCTTGACACGCAGGTACCCAAACGATTTGCGGCGACTTCCCATTGATCCGGATCAATAGCCAATGTTATAGACGTGGCATTACTTTCCAGTGGTCTGAGAATGCCGGCGATCATCTTCGGCATGGAGATAAATTGCCGTCGTCTCAATCGAGGCGTGGCGCAAGTTTTTCTGGATAAAGCGGATGTCGTTTCCAGCATCCGCTTGGTGGGTTGCTGCGGTATGCCGTAGCCAATGGGTCGACGCACGACGAAGGGTAACCGCCTTGCTGGAGTCGCTCGCTTCCAATTGATCAGCGGCACGCCTAAAGACTTCTTTCACGATCAAGTAAATCGCCGTAGAGGTCAAGAAACGATCCGCTCGGCCAGCGATACTCATAATGAGTGGTGCTTGTTCCTGCGCTATCGGTACCGCAGACAGCCCATAGAATCGTCGATAACGCGCCAGATCAGCCATCAGCTCATCACTGATGGGCACATCGCCCTCGACATCGCCTTTGCCGGTGACGCGCAACCACCATTTCCCTCGCCGTAGCTCAATATCGCCGGATTTCGCTTGAGCGACCTCGGAAGCGCGCAATGCGGCGCCGTAAAGCAAACGAAACAGCCAGCGCACTCGCTCGTAGTGTTGCCTTTCTCTCACAGAGTCCTGCGGCATGGTGTCAATGTAGTCGAGCACAGATTGCCACAGGGCATGATCCAGGTAGCGCTCGACTGCCGCCCGGCGACTGCTTTTCGATTCATTTCTCCGACGACGCAGGGCGAGCGGGTTACCGGCGAGATAGCCCGCCGCAACGAGATACCCAAACAGTCCCGACAGAATCCCCATGGCTTGGCGAACGCTGCGTGGTGAGAGGGGGCCATCCAGGAGACGCCGACCACCACCTCGGCGTGGAAGTGCTGGATCAATCCAACCTCCCGCAGGATTGGCCAGGAAGGATTCGTAGACAAGCAAATCCTCACGGTTGAGGCTGGACAAAGCCTTACCCAAACCTTGAGTCGCCCAAATTAACAGTCGTACGGCTTCTTTTCGGTAATTGCGCAAGGTATGCGGCGAACCAGCGTATTCGGCTAGCCACAATCGTACCGCATCTACATCGGTATCCGCTGCGGTCTGCCGAACACCGCTCAGCGCCCGGTTCGAGCCATTGCTTCCGTCCAGCGTGGGTGGCAGGGTGAAATCGGGAAAAGAATCAGAAGTGATCACCCAATTCGACAAAACTTTGCCTCCAGTAGTTTTCAATACGGCCTTTGGCAGAGTACATCAGAATTTATTACGATTATGGGTGTTATCGTAAATTTATAACTTTAATGGTTACACATATAACGTTATATATTAATATATCCTATTGAATTCACGAAATAAGATCTGTCTGCCCACTTTTGAAGGAGTTCGTCTATGAGCCGCGTCAGCGATACCCGTCTGCGTACGCGAGAGGCCGCCGCGCACTTGGTGAGCACTGGTCGCCGTTCACATGACCTGACCGTCGATCTGATCTACGCTGAAATCAAGCAAGGCAGCCGTACGACGATCAACGATGAACTGAAGCTCTGGAAAGATGAGCAGGCCAAGGCCGATGCCTTGACAGCGGCGTTGCCGCCGGCGGTGGCCAGCGCCATGCTGAATATGTGGGCGTTGGCGGTGGAACACGGTGAAAAAGTGTTCGATCAGCGCCTGGAAGAGGTTGAAACCCAGCTGGCGAAGGCTACGACGAGCGTTGAAAGCCTGGGAACTGAAAAAAGCGGACTCCTTAAACAAAACGAAAGCTTGCAAGCAGATATCGCCCTGGGCCAATCCGAGCTCGCTGCGGTGCGGGAACTGCTTACCGCTGAGCGTGTAGCCAAGGAGAATGCCATTTCCAGAGTCAATGCACTGGGGCAACAACTCGAATCGGTCAAAACCGACGCTGCGCAAGCCGTTTCGATCGTGAAAGCAGAGCACCGGCTGCGTGTCCAGGAGCTACAGGCAGCCCTTGCCACCCAAGAGAGTGCGTTTCGACAAGAAATTGATAAAGCGACCGAGCGGTTGGAAGGTGTGCAGAAGCATGTCATGCTTCAGGTCACAGAAGGGGGCGTCTCAGAAAACGGAATTTAAAGTACGTTAAGGCTTTGGCAGCGACTGTAGCGGCCTGAACTTCCCCGAACCGACCTTGGCGCTGCTGCGCCAGAGGTAATCGCCGGTCAGGTTGATGTG
>Ga0302250_1000161_pt1 | contig 89634 bp, 76 predicted proteins | sample AAG_RA_Asp_MG_FD_193536 | JGI IMG/M metagenome (GOLD analysis project Ga0302250, IMG submission 193536) | Enriched activated sludge microbial communities from anaerobic digester in WTTP, New Holstein, Wisconsin, United States - AAG_RA_Asp | ecosystem: Engineered > Bioreactor > Anaerobic >... | reverse complement strand
GCTTCGCTATCATTAAGTTCAGCTAAAGTCCTTATTGCTTCTAATCTGATTCTTTCTTTTTGATCAACTACCATTTTACGAAGAGCGGGAATCGCTTCTTCCGCTTTGACCGCTTTAAGAATCTCGATTATATCAACAATGGTAGACGTTTTTAAATTACTGCTTTCCAAAGAAATAAGCAGCTGCTGTGCTACTTTTTCTCCTTCTGCTATTAGATTGGCTTTTGCAGAAAGTCGTGTTTTTGGGTTCGAAAGCTCATCTACCCATTTTTGAGTTTTTTCGTTATACGAAGCCGAATATAAAAATTGACCGGATAAAAACATTAGCAAAAAACACACTACAAATACTTTACTATTCACCATATTTCCTCCTTGTTGATTGTTATTTATTTTCTAACTTATCCATATTAAAGTTTTCTACGACAAAGCTTTGTATTACCTCGCCTATTTGCACTTGTTTGGCTAACTCTTTGTTCTCAGAATTTTGCTCCAATTTTTCCTTAGAATCTTCTAGCTGAGATGATAAACCATCTAAGTCTTCGGTCTTTTTGGGTGTATTTGTTTCATTAAGCTTTTGGATGAAATTGTCTCCAACGTCATTTTTATCAAAAGTTTCAAGCGCTTGTTGTATGCTTTTTGGTTTAATATTATTTCCATAATTTTGGCCGTATTTCCTTGTTATTTTTGGAGTTAGCCAACGGGATTCGATTACCTTGGTATATTCCGGCCCCTCTTCGACAATTATATTTTTCTGTTCTGCCGATACGCTGACTTTTTTAATTTCTTTAGACTTAAAGAATTCTCTCATAACCAGCACAAGCAAAATAAAAACAAGCACCCATGTAATCACAAGGACAATATTTTTGCTTTCTGCATCTCTTTTTGTAGGGCCAAGCATTACTGTTTTACTCCTGTTTCCAAGATAGCCTGCTTCCAATTTTAAACCGTGCGGCAATATATGGATATTCTGGCATTCCTATCGGGGGTGGCGCAACCACCATATCCGCATTATAATTTATGGTGCGATTAAAAAACCCTAAGAAAGATGTAAGAACCGTATCCACATATGCATTATTTCCTGCAACCATCGCACCTGTTGTAACTCCTCCGTAATATGCATTAATATCATTATATGAATATAAAATTGAGTTTCCATCTAACAGACCAAAAATATCTAAGCCCCCGGTATAAATATTTCCGTAACTTATTACTGTGAGTCTATCATCGCTTCCTGTTGTTGGTTGGACAACTGTTGCATCACCTGTGGAAACAATTGCCAAATCTTTTGAACCATCCCACCAACTTTGCGCATTAAGATAAACTGTTGCATCACCTTCAACAAAAACAATATTTGTATCAGGATCAATCTCCGATCCCAAAGGCCCAAAGCTCTGATCGCCTGAATAATAGTTTGATTCGCCAACACCTATGTCTAGGTGATTTGAAGCATCCCTGTTATTTAGAGTATTGGTATAATAATACTTAAATCCGTCTTTTTCAGTTATAACTTCATCGTCAATTACATCATCCGCGTCAAATTCAGCATTCCAGTCCTGATATGGATGATTTTCTGGAGTATCGCCGCTTGAACTATATGGGTTATCTCCTTTTGTTATATTGCCATCTCCATTTTTATCAACTCTCGTTCCGCTTCCATAAAATGTCTGATTTATCGGATTTGTATCATAATTTATATCACTCGGATCCGGGTTATATGAACCGTCCCTATTTAAATCTATCTGGTAAGTTTCTGTTATGCCATCTCCATTTAAATCCGCCTGTTTTGTTTCAATAAACTGTGGCATTGGAAGCTGCGCACTAGGCGTCTGGGTTCCATTCACCATTACCCTTTCGTTTGTGGTAATCGTTCCGTTAGCGGTTACCGGACCATTCACTTCAACCCAAGAATTCTTCCATAAAAAAAGAATTTTTTGCCGGTGCCCTAATAATGTGATATCCCCTCCCGCCGCTAATGCGTTTTCAAATGGATTCTTCGGACCCTTTGAATAAGTTGTGATTATTGTTACTGACGAATTATTAACTGTTCCGGTGGATTCAACAGAAAGTTCTGTAACTGAATCATCTTTTGTATACGCTCTGGCAGTATAGGACCCATCTCCTACATCACGTGTAAAAGCTAACAGAGTACGGTAAGTATAGCGGGGATACAGAGGATGTCCGTTATAAGATTCCCAAACTCCTGCCTGATTATCTCCTTGCGCCTTCAAATAAGCACATGTATCTTCTAGGCCTGACTCTGCTATATAAAATGCTTTTGTTTTGTCAATTAACGTTCTTGCAATTCGTATTTCATTATATGTAAGAGAACAAAAACTCATTCCTGCAATAACTGATAGTGTTAGTAGCGAAAGTACTAATACCAAAACAAAACCTTTTTGGTTTTTTATAAATTTTTTCATATTATTCAATTTCTTATGCGTATATTTGATTGAACTGTTGCATTTATCGTCAGAGGAACTGTTCCTATTGAAATAACTTGCTGCATATTCACGCGTACTCCCACCCTGCTATTGCTGCCATATTCGCCGATACCATCACCTTTTCTAAACTCTAAAGTTGTTGCGGTAATATCTGAAGAAGAAGGGCCTATTATAACCTCGTTATTCCCAATAGATATATCAGGATCATAGTATATTTTGCCATTAGATAAAAAGAAAGAGCGCCATTTTCCAGCGTTGTCGACAATTAGACGAAAATATATTGTGTTATCAGGCGTCGGCAAATCAGAATCAACAATATCCGGTGTATATACTTCATCCGCTTCAATTAAACCTGCGCGGTACAAAGTACCCGATATAGACACTTGATTTCCATACATTATTTTCTCTAATACTATCTGGGCTTCTCTTTGAACTGCCAATTGTGCTGCGCCTTCCCGCCATGACCGCTCAAGCATAACGTATATACTTATTACTTCAATAATAACAATTAGCGACAACGCGGATGCAATTAAAATTTCAGCCAATGTAAATGCTTTTTGATTTTTAACTTTCATAAGAATTACCTAGAATAATATTTGCTTATAATCATTGAAAGACTTTCGCTTATATTTCTATATACGCCGAAATATTTTTCTTGCCAGCTTAAAGTTACAGTTATAACTTTTGCGTCATCATAGTCATACACGCTATCACTATTTAAATCTATAACATCAGTAATAACAACCGCCATCGTACCTAACAAATCATCTGAAGTTTCTGTATCAAGGATGCCATTTGAGTTGATATCTTCGCCTGTCCCGCCTGTTCCGGAACCATTCAGATCCAGTGCGCCGCTAAAATTAAAATCTTCGGTTGAAGTCCCACCGTCATCAATTACAACATTACTGATTGTCTGTGCAATAACATCATCATAGTTCAAATCCTTTAATTCTTCGGCCTTTTGGCGTAATAAATTTATTGCTTCGAATCGATGCTTTGACATACTTGCTGAAATTCTGCCAAAAATTAATGCACCAAGCATCATAATAAAAGCTATGGCCAAAATAGCTACGGAAACAATAACCTCCGCTAATACTATTCCTCGTTTTCTGGCAAAAAATGTGTTTCTGAGTTTCATATATTTTTACTTTATTAGAACACTTGATTTTTTTTGTATTGCCGTGGTTGCTTTTCTGTACGATTCTACAAATGCCTCTACCCCGTTTTTCTGAAGATCATTACAAACTTTATCTATGCTAATACCTAAATCGTCAAGACTTTTTAGGTATCTCTGATACAGAAAAAAGTCTTGTTCCAATGTTGGCATAACTGTTCCATGATCAATAAACGCTTGGACAGTAACTTCCGGCAATGTATTAATAGTATTAGCACCTATAAGTTCTGATACATATTTGATATCGCTGTATTCGGGATTTTTTGTACTTGTACTTGCCCATAAAACTTTTTGAATCTTCGCACCTTTGTTTGTTAAATCAGAAAAGTTATCGGTAAAAAAAATATTTTTAAATTCTTGATATATAGCTTTCGAATTAGCAACGGCTATGTTGCCTATCAGTGCTTTCGCAGCATTGTTTTGTTTTGGATTTTGTTTTATCAATTCATTCAATTTTTCATCTATGGTTGCATCAATTCTACTCACAAAAACACTGGCTACAGAAAAAACACCAGCTACATCACCTTTGTTTTTTTTAAGCTTTTGTAAACCTTTGATATAAGCATTGGCAGCATCTACATACTGTCTTTTAGAAAAAATTAGTGTTGCATTCACGTTTATCCCATCGCCTATTAGTTCAACAATTGCGTTTATACCTTCCGGCGTAGCTGGGACCTTGATCATTACATTTGGCCTATTAACTTTTTCGCAAACTTCTTTTGCTGCCTTTAGCGTTGCACTAACATCATATGCAATATCTGGCGAAACCTCAACGCTTACATAGCCATCGTATCCGTTTGTTTTTTTATATATCGTTAAAAACTTATCTGCGGCATTTTTAATATCCTCAAACACAACTGCTTCGTATATTTTCGCTGGTACCATTGATTTTTTTATATTTGCTAAAATATCCGCATTGTAGGAATCATCGGAAATTATTGCTTTTTCAAAAATAGTCGGATTAGAAGTAAGCCCTGTGATACCACTTGAAATAAAATTATCCAGCTTACCTGACATAATCATGTGCCTGGTAATGTTATCAATCCATGGGCTTTGACCGCATTCGTTCATGTATTTTAAAATATTTTTGTCCACTATTAGCTCCTTTATAATTAATTTGTTTTTTCTTGAAGCATGATAAAAATATCTTTTGGGTTTTTTGCTTTAAAAATTGCGCTACCTACACAAATTGCATCTATAGGATATTTTTTAAAATCATCTATATTGGAAACTTTTACGCCGCCGTCAACCGCAATTTCAATATTTGGATGTTTGCTTTTAAATTTTTTTATTTTTTCAAAAACTTCTGGTACTAAAGGACTGCCATAGAAACCTGGAAAAACTGTCATGAACAAAATAGAATCTATTTCATCTATTATAGTATCGAGTTTTTCAATTTTTGTATCAGGATTGATTGCAACCGAAGGGATAACTTTGTATTTTTTGATAGTGTTTATAATTTCATGCGGGTCTTCTTTTGACTCTATGTGAAAAATTATCTTTTTTGCACCTGCCTTGACAAAATCTTCTATAACATCTGACGGCCTATCAACCATTAGATGAATCTCCATGAAAAGTTTTTTTGCATTAGCGTTATCTAAATCTGAGGCAGTTATGCTAATAGATGGAACAAACTTTCCATCCATTACGTCAACCTGAACATGATTGGTAAACGTTGCGGAAAGTTCTATCATATCTTTAAGCGTAGAAAAATCTTCTGTTAATATGGCTGGGATTATTTTCATTGGTAATTTTTAGATTATAGACAATTTTGACACAACATAAAAAAACTGTCAAGATATTAGTATATAGAAGTAATGCCAAGCTATTGGATCCAAAATTGAAAAAATCAATATCAGAGCATTCAATCTATAATTTATAGACTATTTTTTTAATTTCTATTTTAATGTCGTCAAGATTAGCTTGACACTAAAAATTTGTTTATATATAATCTATAATAAACCAAGGAGGTAATATGAAGAAATTGTTAACAGTGCTTGTCATAATTTCTTTTATTTTAACACCATTAGTATATGCAAAATCAAGGCTTGAAAAAGGTGTTAATAATATTTATTATTCTGCTACCGGCGGATATGATAACTTAAATACCGAAGGTTGCACTGATAAACAAGACGAACCTCGTTTGACAAAGCAAGGTCAAAAGGGATTCGGAAGATTAATAAGTAAACTTATTGGTGGAACTTTTCAGGTTGCAACTTTTTGGTATCCTGAATCAGACAGTAACTGCAAACCTGTTGGAAGCAAATCTGTTAAGTAAATTTTATATTTGAATTTATTGTGGGTTTCAAAAAGCTGCGAAAAATTTTTAAAATAAATTATTCGCAGCTTTTTTATTTATAGAGTATTTGTAGTCTTCGTAATTGACAAAAATAAGGTTGGGATTTTGTTGCCTTAGTTTCCGTAGCTTGTTTATAAAAGATGCTGAATGCACACTGTCAGCCCGAAAAGTCACATACTTATAAATTGTCCCGCAGCTTGGACATTTTTCTATTTCAAAATATTTTAGACCTATTTCGCGACAATTTCCACAATCAGCCGCTAAATCACCCACAATTAAAAGATTCTTTTTTATTTCGTCTACATCTAATTCTTGCCAGATTCTTATAAAGTTATTCATTTTTTCTTAAAATTTTTTATTATGCGATAAATTTCATCCGGTGTGTCTGCCATTTGCAATATGTTTAACTCTTTTGTATAAATACTGCCAACCTTGCAAGGTACTTTTTGTATCCAGTCTAACATACCCTTCCAATATTGTCGACAAACAAGAACTATAGGAAATGGGGCTATTCTTTCTGTTTGCACAAGCGTAACTGCTTCAAATAACTCATCTAACGTCCCAAAACCTCCCGGCAGCACAACGAATGCTTTGCTATATTTTACAAACATTACTTTCCTGCAAAAAAAATATTTAAAATCGATTAAACGATTTACATGCGGATTGGGAATCTGTTTGCAGGGCATTAATATATTAAGGCCAATTGACAAACCGCCGGCTTCATTTGCGCCTTTGTTTGCCGCTTTCATCACGCCCGGCCCAGCTCCTGTTATTATTGAATAACCCTTTTTAGAGAGCAAATATGCCGTCTTTTCGGCTAGTTTATAGTGCGCACTGTTTTCTTTCGCTCTTGCCGATCCAAAAAATGTTACTGCATTTTTGACTTTTGAAAGTTCTTCAAATCCGTCAACAAATTCACCCATAATACGGAAAACACGCCATGGTTCTCCTTGTGTAAAATCATCAATAAAATCTTTATTTTTCATTTTTAATTTTCCTTTTTACCAGTCAATTCACATCTACCCCGACTTAATCCTTCGGCATGCTCAGGATAAAAAGCCGGAGCATGTTACAATTGATCCCGAGCAGCACTTTTATCTCCAGCCTAAAGGCTGGGGCTTTGTGCCGCGAGGGGTAAAATACCCGCAAAACTTATTTATAATACACACTGCACATTTGGGTTTCCGCGCATGGCAAATAGTCCGTCCATGTTCAACCAAGAGATAATTTATTAATGACCAGTACTTTCTAGGAAAAATATTCATGAGATCGTTTTCTATTTTATCTTGATTGGTTTCTTTAGTAAATCCTATTCTTTGAGACAAGCGCCTCACATGCGTATCTACTGCTATCCCCTCGACCTTACCATACGCATTCTGTAAAATTATATTTGCTGTTTTTCTGGCTACGCCAGGCAAACTTATCAAGTCTTTCATATTGTCCGGAACATTATTGTTAAATTTTATTCTAATTATTTTTGCAGCTTCAATAATATTTTTTGCTTTGTTTCTATAAAAACCAGTACTTCTAATTTCTGATTCAAATTTTTTGCGGTTTGCGCTGGCATAATCTTTAATAGTTTTATATTTTTTGAATAACAAAGAGGTCACTATGTTTACCCTTTTATCTGTACATTGCGCCGATAAAATTGTTGCAACTAAAAGCTGCGTTGGATTTTCAAACCGTATCGCTATTTTTGCACTTGGATATTGTTTTTTCAAAAAACATAAAATTTTTAGGGCTTGTTCTTTTCGCATAATCTATGTTGCTTTAAAATAAGCTTTGCCTTTTTAACAATTTTTATTTCGCTAGAATAGCTCATTTGTGCTATTGCATCACTCAGAAAAAACCATTTGGTATCATCTATTTCAATATCAGTTGTATATAACCTACCCTTTATATATTTTGCCAAGAAAAAATGAACTGTTTTAGGTTGCCTTATGTCGCTAATATAATAATTATAGCTTATTTTACCAAGATATCGCTTTAATTGTATGGTTTGTATACCTGTCTCTTCGCTAACTTCTCGTATCGCAGCTTGCTCTCTAGTTTCTCCTTTTTCAATTTTGCCTTTTGGCAAACACCATATTTGTTTTTTATTTTTTGCAATTAAAACTATTTTGACTTTATTTCGGAATATTTTATATACTACGGCTCCTGATGAAAATATTTTTTTAAGGCTTGTCAAAGAATCACTCTCAAAAATTTCCGCTTTTCTTACCATGTATCCTTGTTTATGACTGACAGAAAAACTTTTACAATTTTTGGATCAAAATGGGTTCCGGACTCTTCTTTTAATATGTCGATAGCTTGTCTTTTGGTATAGGCATTCCTATACGGCCTGTCTGAAGCTAATGCTTGATATGCATCAGCAACAGCAATGATACGCGCACCTATAGGTATTTCTTCTTCTTTAAGACCCATAGGATATCCCTTCCCATCATAACGTTCATGATGATAAAGAACGTTTGGCACAACATCTTTTAGGACATGAATAGAGCGTATAATATCTGCCCCAATCTGAGAATGCTTCATTATCTGATTCCGTTCTTCTGGGGTAAGTTCAGATTTTTTAAGTAGAATTTTTTCACTTATTCCTATTTTTCCTAAATCGTGTAGCATGGCCCCATATTTTATATTTTCAATCGCGTCTTCATCTAATCCTATTTTTTTAGCAGTTTCTGCACATATATTTACCATATCTTCTGAGTGCTGCGCAGTATAGCTATCCTTGGCACGTATAGCATTGGCGAGGGCATATATATACTCTACGAGTGCATTTTTAGAAGCCTTTGACATATGCTCCAGCTTATACTTTAGAGACTCAAGGCTTTCGTCTAAAACTTTTTTTTCTTTATCTGTAAACAGTTCCTGTATAAAAATACTTACTTTGTTGCCACCCTTTTCTTTTGAAAGACAGAGCGCTTTGTTTGCAAAATCAACAAGCTGCATAGCGCTTGTAGCGTGATCCTCCGGAAAAGATGCAACTCCTATGCTAATACTTAAATATGCGGACGAACCATCATGCCGAAACTGATGCGAAACAAGCTTGCTATGAATCATTTTTGCTTCTTCAGTCGCCTGATATTTTGGCGTATCGAGAAGTATAACTAAAAACTCCTCTCCACTATACCTTGCAATGATAGCATTACTTTCTAAATGCTCTCTCAACAAATCTGCAACCTGCACTAAAATTTTATCTCCAAATATTCTTCCATATGTATCATTAACTGAAGAAAAGTAGTCGATGTCAATAAACAGTATTGATAAAAAGTTTAACCCATATTTTGACCGAGCAAACTCTGTTTCTAACCTCGCGATTGCATATTTATAATTATACAATTCCGTTAGATAGTCACGCAGCGCTAAATTATTAAACTTTTCATTCAAACGCTGTAAAGTTTGTGAATTTAACTGGAGGCTTATTATCTTATCTTTAAGTCCTTCATTATCTTTTGTCAAAATTTCTGTTTTTTTTGCAAGTTTTCTTTTTGATAGGATGCTAAACAAAAGTCCTAAAAAAAGCCCAAAACATATTATTAGGACCAAAAGTAATGATAAAATATAAATTTTTATTAATAATGTCATAATTTTAACAAGTTCGGTTGCATGTTTTAGATATCAAGGTAATCGTAAAAAATATCATCTTCATCTTTTTGACAAGACTCTACCTGCATTTTCTCATAGCAATAATCTGGTAATTCATCAACAAATCTTGAAGGGCGGCATATAACCGTTCCCATTTTATAATCATACCTTGTAATAGGCTGCACAAAAATTAATCTTGTTTTAGCACGGGTAGCAGCAACATAAAATAAACGTCTCTCTTCTTCAACGCTTTCGGAATTTAATAAGGCTTTAGGATGCGGGAACTGACCCTCAATTAGGCCAACAAGCATCACAGTATTCCACTCAAGGCCTTTGGCTTGATGGATCGTTGACAGAACAACTACTTCTGTGCTTTTTTGACTGCTATCCAATACTGTTTCACCCCTAAAATTTTCTCGCAAGCTTACATCGTTTAAGAAAGAACTAATATTCTCATAAGTATGAGCAAAGTTAATCAACTCAATTATATCATCATATCTATCTTGGGCATTATCAAAATTCAGAAAAATATACTCCTTGTATATATTTTCAAGAATAGCTTTAATTACTTCATCAGGTTTTTTCTCTAATAATATTTTTTTAATTACAGATTGGAATTTTTCAAATCCCTGTTTAGATTTTTTCGCAAAATGACTATTCATGCCATCTGTAAAAATATACTGTATTCCTTCGCTTGACGACAAATATGTATTAAAAATTTTGTCCGCAGTCACTTCTCCTATACCCGGGTAAAGCGTAAGTGCTCTAAGCCACGCGACTTCATCTTTATGATTTGCCAATATTTTCATGTGGGCCAGTATATCCTTTATGTGAGCTTGTTCAAAGAACCTTATACCTCCTCTTATTATATATGGAATTTGCTTTTTTACCAACTCCATTTCTAATTCTGCTGACTGATAATGTGCCCGAAACAGAACCACGATATCTGAAAGGCTTACTCCTTCTTCTTGCAATTCAAATATTCTTTGCACAACAAAACTAGCCTGTTCATACGGATCTTTAGTTTTTACAAGAACCGGTAGCTCTCCATTTTCTCTAATATTTCTTAATGTTTTCGGAAATTGTTCATTATTGTTTTTTATGCTTTCATTGGCAAGATTTAAAATTTCTGGAGTTGAACGATAGTTGTGTTCTAGTTTGAAAATTTTTGTATCAGGAAAATGCTTAGGAAAATCAAGAATATTTCTTATTTCCGCTGCTCTAAACGAATATATGCTCTGGGCATCATCACCTACAACTAAAATATTTTTATGTTTATATGAAAGCTGCTTTATTATATCAAACTGAATCTTATTAGTGTCTTGATACTCATCAACTAAAATATATCTAAATTTTGAAGCAAACTTATCACGTGCCTCTGGTACATTATGCAATATATTTAACCATTCCGTCAGCAAATCGTCATAGTCAAGGCTGTTAATTTGTTTTTTCTTTTTTTGATAAAATAAATTGGTTTTTTTTATTAACTCTATACTATCTATAAGATGTGGGAAATTATCATATATTGCATTTTCTATATTTTTTTTTGAATTTATTGAAAAACTTATGACTTCACGAATCAAAGAAACACTTGGTGCTGCGTGCTGTTTTGCAACATTTTGTAAGCATAACTTAATTAAATTCTTGGAATCTTCTTCGTCTAATATCCCAAAGCTCTTTGTATATCCAATATTCTCTGCATACATTCTAATCGAAAGATTGCCAACATGGTGAAAAGTACCACAAATTAAACCCGTTGGACACTTCTTCATAATCACTTGAATCCTATCTTTCATTTCTTGCGCAGCTTTGTTTGTAAAAGTTACCAATAAAATATTAGAAGGTGAAATCCCCTTTTCTAAAAGATACGCCACTCTATAAATCAATGTTCTTGTTTTTCCGCTTCCCGCACCTGCTAAAACAAGACAAGGACCTTCGGCGCCAGTAACAACGTCATACTGTTGCAAGTTCAGCTCTTGTTTAAAATTTATGACGCTTAACGTCGGCTGATTATCGGAAATGAGTACATATTTTTTCATTGGAATTATTTTTTCACGTTTAAACGTTCTGGTTTTGATTCGATTACTTTTTTCTTAGGGCAATTTTTTGCAGCCCGGCTAAATAAATGCTTTTTAAAAACTGTGACATTAAATATCCCTACGGTTTGTTTTCTACCGTTGCATGTTATTTTAATTGGTCCCAAATTGAGTTTTCCGGTTTTTGTAGGTGCTAGCAAATACAAAAACGTATCACAGCGCAATATATACTGTTTGTTGCGTTGTATATTATGTTCTCTTGATTCTTGTACTACTCTAAAATTTTTAACCGAGGATAGATCAACTGCTGGAAAGCTATTATTGTACCTTTTTACTTTTATTATGAGCTGAAGGAACTCGTCGGATTTTAACGACTCCCTCCCAACTTCTGCGGTTATTTCAGGAGCCTGTTGGGAAAAACAATTAGTACTTATATATAATAGAAAAATGAAGGTTGACCAAAAAAGGCCATGTTTTAAATAAGACTTCATCAACCTTAATTCCGTCTTGAATTTTTAATCTCTTTTATCCCAATTTTTTCAGCAATCTCGCCAAACTCATCCGGAGTAATCTCCTCCAGTTTTTTTCCTTTTTTATCCAAATGCTCATTAAACTTTATGGCTTTTTCCTGCATTTCAGCATGAGTTTCATCCGAACCACCATAAAGCCTAAAGTTTTTTCCTTTTGTAATACGCAAATGCCCGTCTTTACAGTCAAAACCTAAACCTAGCAGCATCTTCTTCATTTTTTCTTTCATGTCATTTCTTACTTTCTCGTTGTGCAGCAAAATTTATTTTTTTATTTTATAAACCGTATCTCCGCTTCTTGTTTTTTTAGAAACTGAAATCCCTATCTCATTACCCTTAACGGCCTTTTCAATAGCTTTTCCGTTTACCTGCATAGACGCAACCTTTTGCGTAAAATTTGTTGTATGCCCCTTTACATATATTTCATCATCTACACGGATCTCTCCTGCCTCAAGTTTAATAACAGCTGCTTTTGCTTTTCCAAAATAATGAGTAATCTTACCGATATACGAAAGTTTATCAGGGCTAATCTCCTTACGAAAACAGAATAGCTTCTTTATAAATGCAAAAATCATATTACACCTCCTTAAAATTTTAAAGCTACAGTACTCGTAAATTGATCCGAGTCGTATGAATGTATTCTGTCTATATGAAGCCAACCAACCGATAACACGACCATATCAAATATCGGCACATTCAGATTGCAGCCAATCGCATTTCTCGTGCCTTCTCCTCTGTCAAATTCAAAATAATATTCTTCGAATAAATCTATATTTACGTGCCGCTCGAAAATCTTAAAAACTGGTATATTCACACCTAAAAGCGTAGTTGTTAAAGTAGCATCTTCATCCATTGAGTAAGAATCAGTTAAATTAGTTAATAAGTAGAAAACCCTTTGTCCAACATATGCATAGTTGCCAAAACACAGTTTTAGTTCGCCGCCAATTTCTGTGTAACTATCGTTATCCCGTTCATAATATATCCTATTATGGACATATGGGCCTAATTTCACGCTCATTTCTGTATCGTTTATACTGTATGGAATAAGTATTTTCACTTCCTGACCAAAGCTAGAATCCTCGTCTTTGCGCGTATCAATTCTGATCTCTTCCTTTGCATTTATTTCCATATTTTCAAAACCATACAAAAAAATTGGAAAGGAAACGGTAAGGATGCTTAAAAACAAAAATATCTTTTTCATATTAGATAATCACCTTTCACTCTTTTTATGCTTCGGTAAATATTTGTTTTTACATGCGGACATATTCTGTCTACTTGTTTTACAATATTTTTTATTAAAAATCTACTATTTTCTTTATGATAGGGGCATTTGTCCGCAAAAACGGGCACTTTTGTTTCCTTGCAAAACTTCTCTATCAATTTTTCTTCAGCATATACAAAAGGTCTTATGATGTTTATTTTACCTCCAAACATTTTTAAATTAACAGACATCGCACTTATCTCACCATTAAAAAAAAGGTTCATTAGCATTGTTTCGATAATATCATCCATATGATGCGCAAACGCAATTTTACAATATCCAAGCTCTTTGGCCGCTATAAATAATTCTTTTCGACGATTCCAAGCACACCAAAAACATTTCCCTCCTCTTTTATTTTGTTTATTGTTTTCAAACGTTGCAGAACGAAAATAATAAGTTACCCCTTCGTCTTTAAAAAATTTTTCAAGTGTTTTTCCAACCTTTTCATTTTCCTGCGGCATATTAATATGAATAGCTGCAATATCATATTTAACCGGCAGGTAGCGACGTTTATAGTTGAGTATTTTTAATAATGCAGCACTATCTTTTCCTCCTGAAACGGCTACTAATATTTTATCACCGTTTTCTATAAGGCCATATTCATGTATTGCCTTACCTACTGTTTTGGATAAGTAGTAAAACGTTGATGGTGCTTTATTTTGTTTTTTTGTTTCTATTTTAATCATTTACCAATATTATTTTGTTTTATATACTATTTAAGGGACAATATCTGCACTCTTTTTTTGTTTTGCAAAAATGCTTTCCTAATTCCACTATTAAAGCGTGAAACTCATTAAAAATATCAGGGCAGCTTGGAAGATTTTGCATAAAAAAACGCTGGATACTGCCGTATTCCTCATTTTCTATCAACTTGTGTCTTCTTAGAAATCTAACGGTGTATTTATCGACTACAAAAATGCTTTTGCCTCCAGAATATAACATAATACTGTCTACGGTTTCTGGACCTAATCCATTTACCGACAACAGTTTATCTCGCAATACCGCAATGCTCTCTGAAAACATTTTTTTAAGACTACCTTTATAATTTATATCTAAAAACTCCAAAAAATTTTTTATTTTTTTAGCTTTTTGATTATAGAAACCTGAAGATTTTATATATTTAGCTAATTTCTTTATGTTTATTGCTTTTAATTTCCTATATGAGAGAATTTTATTTTTTTTTAACGCATGAAGTGCTTTTTTTGCATTTTCCCATGAAGTATTTTGTGTCAGTATAGCACCTATGATTACTTCAAAAGCATCGTTGGCGGGCCACCAATCCTGCGGCCCAAAATATTTATAAAGGCGGTTGTATATACAAAGAACTTTTTCTCTTGCGCTTCTATGATTTTTTATCATTTTTGCATAAACTTTTCAATTTAAGATATTTAATCATTTCCGGCACATCACTAATATGGCTTTGCTCAATTGTAATAATCGGTTTTATCCTTCTTTTTTCTATTGCCTTAAAAATAGCATCATAATCAATGCTGCCTTTTCCCAATACAAGATGCTCATCAGAATATCCTTTATTATCTGAAAAATGAAATTCTCCAATAAAATCATCTGGATACATACTAATACATTCAATAATGGATTTATCAGAATGTACATTAAAATGCCCTGTGTCAATACACGCCTTAAGATTTTTAGAGTTAACCGATTCTATGATTTCAATTATCATTTCCGGAGTTTCATCCTCTCCGTTTTCTATAAAAAGCGTTACATCATTCCTTCTCGCAAGTTCAACCATTTCTTTCCAAAATTCAATACTTCGTTCAAGCCAAGATTGTTTTGCGTCTATCGCTGGGGTATAGTGCGAATGCACTACCATAGATTTTGTTTTTAGCTTACGTGCAAGTTCAATGCTTTGTATAAATCGCTGGCGGCTTAATTTTGCCAATACCGGATCGTTCATGCTCACAGGATTTAACTCTCTAAAAGGACCATGTAATGTTTTTTGTAGTTTATTGATTGAAAAAAATAAATTTATTTGCTCTACCTCTTGATTCGTATAACTATCGAGGACACAAACGGAAGAAATATAAATTTCACAATTTAGTTGATGAAGCTTAATTTTATCAAGATTTTCAAACATAGATGAATACGGCATATGCCAAAATAACCTGTCTTTTTCAATCATCATAACTATTTAGTAAGTTCACCGATTCGCCTGGCAAAATTAATCCTTTCTTTTATTGTGGGATGGCTGTACAAAAGAATTTTAATTATAAACGGCGGGTTGATATCTGCCAGATTTTCTGCTGAAAGTCTTTCCATCGCATGTATAAATTGATCTTTGCCTACAATTTGAACCGAAAATCTATCAGCATCCTGCTCGATTTTTCGCGAATAAGCATTCTGAAACGGCATAAATATAAACGAAAACACATAAAAAAGGACTGCAAATATCGGAAATGCTTTTATATCATAAATATTATTGATTCCTAATACACGGAAAATACCAACTGCTGCGATATCCATTAAATAAAAAGTCAGCAAAATAATTGTTGAATTTAAAATAATCAAACGCCATATATGATTATATTTGTAATGGGCAAGCTCATGGGCAAGGACTGCCTTGATTTCTTCGATGGTAAAATTCCTTATAAGATTATCTGCAATTATAAGCCTTTTCTTTGGACCTATTCCTATAACTGCCGCATTACTTTTTTTTGTTTTTTTGCTGAAATCAATCTCAAATACGTCGGCAACTTGTACTTTTGCTTTTTTCATCGTTTCCGCTATAGCATTTTTAACGTCTTCATTTTTTATATCTTTATACTTAAAAAATAGCGGAAGGATTAGAACGGGAAACAGCCGTGATATAAAAAGTGTAAAAAATAAATATATAAAAGCTAACAAAAGCCACCATGCCCAAAAAATATTTTGCAAGAGAAAATATAAGCTACCTATTAGAATTAATGAAAATATAAAACTCAATATATCACTCTTAAGCAAGTCAAAAAACCAACTTAATGTTTTTTGATTAGAAAGGCTGTATTTTTTTTCCAGAATAAAACTAAAATATAGAAGCGGCAGATTAAAAATCCGATAAAAAATAAAAAAAAATAGCAGATATAGGAAGAGTGCTGGATAATAGCTTTTCGCTATACGATAAGAGGAACCGGCCAGTATTTCAGATACCCCAGAAAAATAAATAAGTACCAGAAAAACTACGCCGAGAAATAACGAAAAAAAATATATTGTATATTTTTGCTTCCAATATGTTTTTGCCTTATCTTCTTGTTTTTGAAGCGCGATCATTTCGGTTAGTCTTATTGCAAAAAATCCTCTGGTTTTAAATTTTTTATTTTTTCTTTAAACAATTCAATTTCTTTTTTGGTAATAGGTTTGTCAATGCGAGGGCACTTATCAAATACTTCTTGTTTTATAAATATAGGCGCGTTTGTTCTCACCGCTAACGCAAGCGAATCGCTGGGTCTGGCATCAATTACAAAAACATTTTGACTAGTTTTTAAATGAAGCTCGGCATAATAAGTGCTGTTTTTTAGATCTGAAATAACAATTTTTTCTATTTCTATATTCGTAGACTTAAAAATAGCAGCTATCAGATCGTGCGTCATTGGTCTTGGCATGATTTCATTATTTAACTTTATAGCTATTGCATTTCCTTCGTTTGCACCAATCCAAATAGGCACAAGGCGTGTTCCTTCAATTTCTTCAAGCACTACAATATACTGACCAAGAGGAGGTAGCAAAAAAAGTGAGTATATTCTGGCTGCTTTCATATATGTTTTATGCGCTTATCCCTGTTGCATTATAATACAGGTAAGAGTCTTTGCAACACCTTTAAGCGACAATATTTTTGTAGTAACAAGTTTGCCTAAATGGTCAACGCTTTCTGCTTCAACTTTTATAATCATATCATATGGCCCTGTTACGGCATCAGCAGAACTAATACCTGCTATTTTTTTAAGCTCTTTTAAGGTTTCTGAAACATTATCTGTTGAAACATTTGCTAATACATACGCTTTTACTGCCATTTTATCCTCCTTTTAAAATTTATTGTTTTTTCTTTATTATCGCAACTGCCAATCTCATGGCAAGCAAACCTAAGCCCCTTATCTCGGCTGCTGTAAATCTGCGGCTTACGTCAAATGTTGTGGCGTTAACAACCCCAAGCACCCTTCCCGATGCTGTAATTGGCGCACATAATATTGCTTTTATTTTTTCATCTTCTGCATTGCCATATATTTTAAATGTTCTGTCCGTTTTCACGTTATACGATGTTATAGGTTTCATATCCACAACTGCCTTACCGGCCAAACCTTCTCCCATTTTTATTCTGGTTCTTCCATATCCCTCGGTATCTTGTCCTATTGCTACATAAGTATAGAGTTGAGACGTATATTGATCTATCAGCATAATAGAGCATCTTTCTACTTTGAGAAAACCCATTATACATTGAACGGCTTTTTTCATTATCATGTTAAGAGAAAAAGTGTCTTCTAGTATCATATTCAGCATGTTAAGATGTGCTAAAAAATGGGCTTGCTGTTTCAAGTCGTCAACAAAAATAGCACTTAAAAAAGCATCACTAACTTTCTTCGATACTTTCTCAAGGAATCCCACATCAATAAATTCTGTGCTTGTGCCAGACACAACCGCAATAAATGCCAAAATATTTTCTTTTTCATCCAACGCCGGAATAATTGTTAAAATATTATGTCTATCATATTCAGAAAAAATCTTTCTAAAAAACGCCGGGGCACAGTTTAAGTCTTCGTATAAAAACGGCTTTTTTATCTGGAAAAGATTTTCTAAAAAATTTTCCGGTAAATTTTTTGTATCTATCTGAGTATAAAACCTTGCATCCTGTTCCCTTTTTGTCTTATCTTCTTTTGAAAAAATAAATTTCATGTTTTCATGATCGAGCATGAAAAAAAGGCTTTCCCGGCTTGAAGGTATAATATTTGAAAAAACCTCCTGCGAAATATGCGTTAATGTCCGAAGATCGCTGATACCTATCAGATTATCGCATACATGCTGTATTTTGGTGGCTTGCGTTAGTTTATTTTTTAAATGCTTGTCAATGCCGCTTATTAAAAGCTCCATTGAAGCAAGCTCTTTCTTTGTATATGAAAAAAATGTTTTGCTCATTTTTGAAAGATCATTTTTTAATTTTCGATTTTCCTCTAAAATAATATTGCTTGAAGCTTCCAATTTTCTTTTAAACGAATCAAAATAAGATGAGGCAAGGGAAACAAAACTTGAATGCTGAAATTCGTCAACAATAACAAGTATGGAACACAATTTTGTATGGTCCTGATAGCACTTAAAAAGAAACTCACGATAACTTTCTTCCAAGAGATGAATAGAAATCATAATCTCCTCAAATGGAACACCTAAGGACGAGAACATCCTGCCTTTTTCCTTAAGATACAAGCTATATTTATTATGTTCATTATTTTTTAAAAATGATATGAGATTATCAACAAAATCCTGATGTATTTGCTCTACCCTTTCTTGCGGAAAAAAAGAGTTCCGCCCAAAGGTTGTCAGATACAATTGGGACCATTTTTCTCTTATTTTGTCTTTGTAGGGATCTAATTTCAAGGCAAGCTCTTGTAAGGCAGGGATATTACTGTCTTTTGAACTTATATGTTCTGATTTCATATCATTATATAGCATTTTCATAATTTTGAGAGATAAATTGTCCTGAGCAGGTTTATTACTGATAAAGGTATATTATAGTATTGAATTCAAAATTTTTCAATCAATTTAGGACATTCTGAATTTTAGTTTATAGTTAGAATTTATACTCTTTTTATAGCATATAACCAATGCATAAAGATTAAAATGAATAAAAAAAACGCTAAAGTCACTTTCTCACTTTTTGTTGTTTTTATGACCACATATTTCCCCAATACAATAAAAAGAAGGCACCTTAAAAGAATTAATACACATAACCAAAATATTAAAAAACCGACCGGATGTAACAAAATTGCCTCTTTAAAATTAAATGTCAGGCTTTTGAAAAATGCCCTGCTCGAACCGCAAAAAAAACAAGGAATGCCTGTTATTTTTTTGAATTGGCAAAAGTTGACGGATACATGAAAATATTTATGGATAATAAGGCCGATAAATAGAATGGATGCGCAAAATAAAGTTAATATCTTTTCGTATAAATTCGGTTTATAACTTGGCAAAAAAATTATTTTCATTATACTATTTCACGGACCAGTACGTCTCTGCGTATAATTTTGAAAAAATAATTGTTGAAATAAAAAACAAAAATGGGGCAAAACAAAATGTAACACTTATAACTAATGATACCAATAAATTAAGTACTGCTAAGATTATATAGTCGTTCGCCTTTTTTTTAAATTCTTCAAAAATAGATTTCATATTGAATGCTTCGCTTATGTCACCGTGCTCTGTAAAACGGCATAGAGCAATTCCTAACAAATCAGGAAATACAACTAAAGTTAATATAAGCACAGGCCACAATATTATTGCAAGGCAGCCGATTATTGGTATCAAACCCAAAAGTATTACAATTCCCCAAAACAGTATAAATAAAAATGTATATGCTCCAATAATAGCAACCAGCGGCAAGCCCTTTGTAAAAAGTTCTGCAAATTCAGAAAAATCAGGTAAAGTATCACCTTGTCTGTTTTCTTTTATATCTTTTAAAATTTTATAAACAAACCCAAAAAGAACAAAATTAAGTATCGGAATAATTAATATAATTCCACCCAATAAAGTCTTTATGATCCAATTTTTATCTGTAAACGGGTATTTAAAAGCTCTTTCTAGGTTCATAGCTTAACCCTCCTCTTTTACATAACGCCTTTTTTTCTAACCCGGTTTCTACCTAGGACGGATCCTCTGGGGCAAAAAATTGCCAGGTTACACAGGTTCTATTACGATAAAATTGTAGCGTTTTTTTATGTGGCTAGCAAGGGTTATTTTGTTATTGCTAATCCAAGGGACAGGTCTGGGATTGAGCTTGGGACAGGTTTAGGTTTGTTGCGAGAACCGTCCCTGAAAGTACCGAAAAGATAAAACAAAAACCCCGGAGAATTTCTCCGGGGTTTTTGTTTTAAAGCTGTACTAAACAGAACTTAGAAGCTAAGCTTTGCGCTTGCAACTACGTCTGCTGCAACATCGTCATGACCTGATGCGTATAAATCGCCAGGCCAGAACCATGCTGTCAAAAGACCAAAAGAAAGGTCTTCTGTATAATCATATGTAAGTTGCAGATCTAACTCGCAACCAACTTCATCGCTTCCTGCTGTTGTTGCTTCCACACCAGTATTGTATTCTTCTGCTAGCAAGAAATATGCCCATCTTGCGTCTAATGTCAAATCTTCTGCTGGCTTGATTTGACCAAACACAATAATCTGATGCTGGTTAGAGAAACCTGAATTTTGGTTCTGAATAAGAGCACTTGACATAACGGCTGTTGTGTAGAATAAATTCTGGAACTCTCTTATTGCAGTATCAAATTTTCCTCTGTAAATAGGATCCCAACCATTCCATTCGTCAGTTGAACCTGCTTCCAGATTCTTTTCGCCAGAGTAGTAAATATACTCGATACCAACTTTTGGTTTCCATGTCCATGTTGGCCATCTGTATTCTGCTGATGCATCTGCTGCCCATGCTCTTCTGCTTCTTGTGTGGTTGTAGCTAGAATCTGCTGTATAAGCTGCTGTGCTGAAATAATCACCAAACTGGAATGCACCTTCTAAACCGATTGTAGCATTTTCTACTGGATCAAAACTACCTCTACCGCCAACGGTACCGATTGTGTTAATTTTATCACGCATAGTATCGAGGCCCTGTCTGTCATGTTTCCACCAGAAATATGCTTCTGCTTCTCCATTGTACGAATCAAATTGGTATCCAACGTTTACGCCATACAGATCTGTATCATCATTAACAGGGTCTGTATCTGTAATATCTTCTTCGTATATTTTGGAGTATACCAAATCAATTGTCCAAGGATCGTAATCTAATGTTGCTCTGATTGCATCAAATGCCGTGAACTCAGTATATTCTGTGCCGGCCCAATCAGAACCTTCTGCAAGACCTAGCTCTGGATCTATCATTTTTGTTCCAACGATAAAACCTTTACCAAACCAAAGATCTTGACGACCGATTGTTACTGTCAAAGGTGAATAAAACATTTCTTTAATCTGGATATAAGCAAGGTCTATGTCTAAATCATATTGGGTTGTATCATAGCTACCTGTTTCGCCAGAATCCCAGAATCTTTGATTTGCAACTCTTACTACTGCTGATACGTTATCTGTAAGATCAGCGTTGACTTGTAAAGCGGTAACAGTAAAAAATCCATTTTCTGCATCATCAGTATATGTGCCACCGTCTTTATCTAAATCATAGTGCTGTCTCCACAGAGAGTAAATGGAAAGATCTCCACTTACTTTTACATTCTGCACTTCTGCGCTTGCAATTGCTGCAAAGCTTAATATTAAAAGCGCAGCGCAAATAATTGACATTAATCTCATTTGTTAACCTCCTAAAGGTAACATTAATAGCTTTATACTAACAAGGTCATTTCAAAAATATTTTTGACCTTATGATTTCCTATATATCCCATATCGCCACACTCTGATAACTTCCGGCTTTTTGGCTCCACCTCCCTTTTGCCATAAATTAAAGTCATCGATGGCGTATAGTACTATGAAAAATAACTAACTTTTTGTTATTTCTAACAACACTTTGTATAAAGTATAGCAACAGTTTTGTATTTTGTCAAGTTTTTTCAAGGTAACGTCTCAGTTCAGAAGACGGATGATGGAAGACAGCCCTTCGGTATGCTCTAGGTCCCTCGCTGAAGGGTCCCGAGCCCTCAAACCACGTTGGGTTCAGGGAAAACTCCGCGAGGGAAAGTCCGATGTTTTTTCCGTCTTCTGCTATCTGTATTCCGTCTTCTGATTTCTGACTTCTGAATTATGTTCCCAATGTACCCAATCACGCTAAAGAATTAACCTGCCTTGCCAAAGAACTGAGTTTGACTAAAATCAGCCTGTCAGACTTAACTGACGCTTTTGCATCTACCAAAGGCACGCTGATTTTTTTATAAAAATTTACATTGCAGACGTTAAAAAATGCTTTTACAGTTTTTGTTGCGCAGTTAAAAATATTTTTTGATGAGTGTGCAGCAACAAAAAAAACAATACCATATCTTTCTTTATTTTTTGAAAATGACTTTTTCCGCAGGTACTTTTCAACCCACAAGGCTTGAGTTCTATCTATTATTTTTTTTAGCTCACTTGGCAAATGCAAAAAATATATCGGTGATGAAACTATAATAAAATCTGCATTTTGAAGCTTTTCATAAATAGGCTGCATCTCATCTTTTATTTTGCATTTTCCATTTTTAATACAAAAACCACAGGAACTGCAGGGTTTTATTTTTTTATCAAAAGAAAAAATTTTTTCAATTTTAATTTTTTTCGTATTGATTGATTTCAAAAACGAGTTTAGCAAAAATGCCGAGCTGCCAGTTTTGGAGGGACTACCGTAAATTGCTAAAAGTTTTTTCATTTTTGCGGGTTTTAATTACACAATAAAATCGGAGGTTTTGTCAAAATTTGTCACAACACAAGTTGAATCAATTTTAGAAATAAGACCTTTTAACACTTTCCCAGGACCTATTTCATAAAAATTTTTAATACCTTTGCCAGATAGATATAAAATTGAATCCTGGAATTTCGTCCTACTGTACATTTGTGTAATAAGATTGCTTTTGATTTCGTTTGCATCTTTTTCCGGCTTGGCTGTTACATTTGAAATAACTTCAATTTTTGAATCTAAAATTTTTATTTTATCCAGCTCCTGCTTTAGTAAAACAGATGCGTTTTTCATATATGATGAATGAAAAGCACCGCTTACCTGTAGCGGTATTACACGCCTTGCTCCCATTGAAACAGCAACTTCTTTTGCTTTCTCTATATCTTCGCTACGGCCTGAAATAACGATTTGCCCAGGGCAGTTAAGATTTGCTATCTCAACGTTTGTCGCCTGGCACACTTTTTCAAGATTTTCAACGTCAATTCCTAAAACCGAAGCCATTTTCCCAGGATTTCTATCCGCTTCCTGCTGCATAATTTGGCCTCTTTTCTGAACAAGTCTAAGTCCATCCTGGAAATTTATTGCTTCCGCTGCAACTAAAGCCGTATATTCGCCAAGGGAAAGCCCTAAGCTTGAAATGACAATGTAATCTTTCTTTATGCGTTTTAAAACCTCAAGGCATGCAATACTTGCTGTAAAAATTGCGGGTTGACTTACATCAGTACGTGAAAGAATTTCTATTGGACCTTCAAAACAAAATTTTTTAATTTCTATTCCAAGTATTTTTTCTGCCTGGTCAAAAATTGTCTTTGCCTCTTGGAAAGCATCATAAATATCCTTACCCATCCCTATGTACTGGGAACCCTGCCCTGGAAAAACATACGCGATTTTGATATTTTCCATTTTTAATTTCCCGTTACGGTGTGTCCTGAAGACTCATCTATGAACTACAAACTATAAACTATACTCTATAAACTAATCTAGAGATTCCATTTTATAACACAAGCTGCCCAAACAAAACCGCTTCCGAAAGCATCAAGCACAACAATATCACCCTTCTTGATTCTTTTTTCATTTGCTGCTTCATAAAGCGCAACTGCAGTTGAAGCGCTAGACATATTTCCGTATTTTTTGATGTTCATAAATATTTTTTGCTCATCTAAACCAAGTTTTTTTGCAACTGCGCTTATAATTCTTTGATTCGCCTGATGCGGTATAACACAACTTATATCTTTGCAGCCAAGCTTTACTTGTTTAACAGCATCATTCGCCGCATCAGCCATCGCTTTTACGGCGCTTTTAAAAACTTCGTTTCCTTTCATTTTAAGAAAATGCAGTTTTTCGTCTACTGTTTGATGTGTTGCAGGATTAAGCGTACCACCGCCAGGCATTTTTAACAGATCGCTTTGCCCGCCGTCTGCACCAAGCGAAAAGGACAAAATACCGTCGTTTTCAACTTCGGATAAAACACAAGCGCCTGCGCCATCTCCAAAAAGCACGCAGGTATTGCGATCGGACCAGTCGGTAATTGCACTTAGTTTTTCTGCACCAATAACTAGCGCATTCTTATACAGGCCTGCTTTTATAAAGCTTGATGCTATAGCCATACCATAAATATAACCTGCACAAGCCGCACTTATGTCAAAACATGCTGCTTTTTTTGCACCAATTTTGTTTTGAACAAGACAAGCAGTCGACGGAAAAGTCATATCAGGCGTAATTGTTGCAACTATCAGAAGTTCTATGTCCTGTGCAACTATGCCGGCATTTTTTAAAGCACTCAACGCAGCTTCTTTTGCAAGTTCGCTTGTTGGAGTATTTTTATCTGCGATTCTCCTCTCTTCTATTCCTGTACGAGTAGTAATCCATTCATCCGTCGTATCAACCATTTTTTCAAGATCTTTGTTAGTAAGAACCTTTTCCGGGAGATAGGCACCAAGCCCTATTATTCCTATTTTTTTATCTTTTTTTGATGAAAAATCCATTTATTCTCCAATGTTATTAAGAGTAGCTTTTTCAGAGTCTATTACCCCTTGACACTCTTTTGCTTCAGATATGATTTTTTCGTTTATGCGGTGTTTTGTAAAATCTGCTGCGATTCTTATAGCATTTTTCATCGCTTTTGAACAAGATGAACCATGCGATATAAAACAAGCTCCATCTACTCCCAAAAGCGGCGCGCCTCCATATTCAGAATAATCAGTTTCTTTTGCTAATGCCCTAAAAGCACCCTGACTCAATAATGCCCCTGTCTTTGTTATTATGCTTTTTCTTAATTCTCTTTTTAATAGCGTAGCTATTGTATCAGCTAAACCTTCTGAAACTTTTAAAACAACGTTTCCTACAAAGCCATCGCACACGATAACATCGGCTTTTCCCGTAAAGATGTCTCTTCCCTCAACATTACCAATAAAATTAAAATTCGTTGTGTTCAAAAGTTTATGAGTTTCTTTTATAAAATCCGTTCCTTTTGTTTCTTCTTCTCCCACACTTAATAAGCCTATTGCCGGATTTTGTTTTCCAAGTATATATTTTGAATAAGTATTACCCATCAAGGCATAATGTAAAAGGTGAATTGGCTTAGGATCAATATTAGCACCAACATCAATAAGCAATGTAAATCCTACTAGCGTAGGAATAACTATAGCAATTCCGGGCCGTTCTATGCCTGGCAATGCTCCGAGATTAAAAATAGCTGAGCAAACTACCGCGCCTGTGTTTCCTGCGGAAATAAACGCATCTACCTCTTTGTTTTTTAAAAGCTCTAAACCAATGTTAATAGAGGAATCTTTTTTTTTGCGTATGCTAATGGTTGGACTATCGTGCATATCTACAACTGAAGGAGCGTGAAATATTTCTATTTTTTTAGAAAATGGCTGCTTATGTTTTTTAAGCTCTTTTTCTAGAATTTCCTTCGGACCTAAAAGCAGTATATCAACCGGATATTCTTTGGCTGCGTATATTGCTCCTTCTACTACTGCATGAGGCGCATTGTCACCGCCCATTCCGTCAACTGCAATTCTCATTTTATTCTCCTTCACAAAAGACCTTAGCCTTATAGCCGGGGAAAATGTCAGTCAAATAACGCTTTGTTTAAAGGTTTTTTGGTACTTTAGTCCCAAAAAACCTTATTTTTTATCTTTTTTAGTTTTTTTATTTACAACCAAAACTATTTCACCCTTATAAGATCCACAATTAGGGCATATTCTATGCGGCAGTTTCAGTGTTCCACATTGCGGACATTTCGACAAGTTTGGAGCCTTAAGCTTACCAAGCCAAGCCGATTTTCTTTTATCTCTTCTTGCTTTCGAATGCCTTCTTTTTGGGTTTGCCATTTTTTTCTCCTTAAATTTGCGCAACATTCGCCGCAGCGAATCCGCCTATGACGGAAATTGAACTCCGCGAGAACATAATAAGTAAGAACTCTCGAGAAGTCTATAGCTTCTTGACCAGCTTTGCCGTTTCGGATGCGATCATCCATTCTTCTTTCGTTGGAATAACTAAAATTTTTACATCAAATTTTTCGATTATATTTGAAAGTTCTTTTTTTAGTTTTTCAACTATCCAAGGATTGTTTTCCCCAATGCCACCCGTCAGCACAATAGCATCTATGCCATTCATAACCGCTGTATAAGTACCAATATATTTTTTTATTCGGTAAAAAAATACCTCTAATGCAAGCCCTACCCTTCCTGTTGTATCATTATTTTTTGTCTCATTCAGTTCGCGCATATCATTGCTAACCCCGGATAGACCCAACAATCCACTTTTCTTGTTAAGAATTGTATCGATTTCAGTACAGCTTATTTTTTCATTTTCCTCTAAAAAAGCAACAATGGCCGGATCTAAATCTCCTGAGCGTGTACCCATTACAAGCCCTTCAAGCGGAGTAAAACCCATGGATGTATCAACGGAAATGCCCTTGTCCACCGCTGCAATGCTGCAGCCATTTCCGAGATGGCATGTTATAATTTTTAATTCTTTTATGCTTTTTCCTAATATCCTGCTTGCTTTGCTTGCAATATAGTTATGACTAGTCCCATGAAAACCATAACGCCTTAATTTGTATTTTTGATAGTACTTATATGGTATGGCATACATGTAGGCTTTAGGAGGAATTGTTTGATGAAATGCCGTATCAAATACTGCCACTTGAGAAACATTTGGCATCAATTTTAAGCATGCCTTAATACCTGAAAGCGCTGGCGGGTTATGAAGAGGCGCTAATTTTGTATATTTTTTTATGCTCTGAATAACTTCATCAGTAATAAGAGTCGCTTTGCTAAAATCTTCGCCGCCGTGCACAACTCTGTGGCCTACACCATTTATTTCATCAAGCGATTTTATAACTCCGCACTCCTGACTAACTAAAGCATCCGTTATAATCTTAAGCCCTTTTTCATGGTCAGGAATATTAGTTGTTTCTTCTTTCTTCTTGCCTGACGCTTGCGAATAGCTAAATATTGATTTTTCCTCTCCTATTTTCTCTACCTTTCCTTCTGCTAAATATATATCCTTTTCAACATTATAAAGTTTGAATTTAATTGAAGAGCTTCCGCAGTTTAAAATAAGTATTATCATGTTTATCCTTTTGCATTTAATCGTATTGAAACTATTGCTGCCGCATCAATAATATCATCTGCTGTACAACCTCTTGAAAGATCACTGCAGGGAACTTTCAAACCCTGCAAAAGCGGTCCTACTGCGCGGCCCCCTGCGAGACGATTTGCAAGTTTATATCCGATATTTCCTGCATTTAAATCTGGAAATACGAGAACGTTTGCCTCTCCGGCAACAGGACTTCCCTTGCATTTTTTAGCCGCAACATCTTTGTCTACTGCTGCATCCAATTGTAATTCTCCGTCGATAAGCATATCAGGATAAAGTTCCTTTGCGATATTGGTAGCTTCTCTCACTTTTTCTACCATTGGACCCTCGGCGCTTCCTTTTGTTGAAAAACTAAGCATTGCAACTTTAGCTTTTTTACCTACTAAAGATTCAAAAAGTTTTGCCGAGGCATACGCTATACCGGCAAGTTTTCTCGGGGGAGGATTTGGTATTATACCACAGTCTGCAAATACAAACAGACCGTTTTCTCCATATTTACAGTTTGGTATTTCTATAAGAAACGAACTTGACAACGCGCCGCTTTTTTCATCTATACCAATGCAGTAGATTGCGGCCTTGGCCACATCCGCGCTGGTTGAAATAGCACCCGAAACAAAACTATGATACATTCCTTCATTAATCAATAATGCCGCAAGATATGTCGGGCTGGATATTATTGTTTCTCTTGCCTGTTCTATTGTGATTCCTTTTTGCTTTCGTATTTCAAAAAAAGCTTCTGCTAATTTTTCGGTTTTTGGATTATTGCTAGGGTTGAAAAATTCGACCCCTGTAAGCTTAATGCCGTCTTTTGCCGCAATTTTTTCAATCTCTTCTTTCTTACCAATAAGCACTGGCACTGCGATATTTTGCGCAACCAGCTGTGAAGCTGCTTTTAAAACCCTCAAATCAGTACTCTCGGGAAGAATTATCTTATATTTAGTGCGATTATTTACTGCCTTTTCTCTCAATGTTTCTATAAAACCCATTATCTCTCCTTTCTGTGTTGAAAACGTTTTTGTAATTTTTTTGCAACGAATAACGGAACAAATTTTTTAATATCGGCTTTCAAAGAAGCTGCTTCTTTTAATAGCTTGCTTGAAAGATACGCATATTCCTCCGACGGCATCATAAAAAGAGTTTCAACACTTTTAGAAAGCCGCCTATTTGTAAGAGCCATCTGAAATTCATACTCAAAGTCGGAAATCATGCGCAATCCCCTTATTATCACATTTATTTTTTTTTGCTTTGCGTAGTCGATAATAAGTCTGTCAAACGCTTCTACCGTTACGTTTGTCATGTTTTCTGTAGCCTTTTTTACCATGGCAAGGCGTTCTTCCAGACTAAAAAGGGGTTTTTTATATGGATTGCGTGCAACGGCCACAAGCACTTTATCAAAAACTTTACTTGCTCTTTTTATTATGTCCAGGTGTCCGAAGGTCAAAGGATCAAATGTTCCCGGGTATATGGCTTGTCTTTTCATGATTTGTTTTAAAAAAAGATAAAATGGTATCCCTGTATTTTTTTTGCTTAATTAGCAAAAAATTATATTCGTTTTCAGGTATGCTTTCCCTGAAAGAATGCTCTATAGCTATAATAGAATTTCGTTCCAATATATCATACTGACTTAAAGTTTGCAAGATTTTTTTGATCTGATTTTTGTCATACGGAGGGTCTGCAAACACAATATTATAATATTTATTTCTAGTATGGAGCATTGCCATTGCTTTGTAGGCATCCATAATCAAAATATCCCATAAATGATTAGGTATTTTTAGGTTTTTTATATTTTCAGCAATAATCCGAGCCGCTAAACGGTTGCTTTCGACAAATAAAACATATTTTGCCCCTCGTGATATAGCTTCTATCCCTAATGCACCGCTTCCCGAAAATAAATCAAGAACATTTGCGTCCACTATGCATTTGCCAAAAATATTAAAAATCGCCTGCTTAATTTTATCCTGAGTTGGTCTTATGCTTGAAGGGGCTTGTATCCGCCTACTTTTATATAGACCGCTATTTATTTTTATATTAAGTTTAAGCAACTTTTATTAAATCCATTTTGTCTTTAAATTTATCAAATAGACACTTTCGAATATGCCTGTGGCTTACATTATCAAGACCCGGATCTTCATTTAATAATTCATTAGCTGCGCTTTTGGCTTTCTCCATTATACCAATATCTTTCAGAATATCACCAAACCTAATTTGGGGCAATCCATGCTGGTCCGTTCCAAAAAAGTCTCCTGATCCACGAAGCTGTAAATCTTGTTCGGCGATTTCAAGTCCGCTCTCTGTGCCAACCATTGTCTTGATACGCTTCTCGGATATTTCAGTATCCGGTTCGGCAACTAATATGCAATACGAAGAATAAGCTCCTCTTCCTATCCTTCCTCGCAGCTGATGAAGCTGGGCCAGCCCAAATCTGTCAGCGTTTTCAACAACCATAAATGTCGCATTCTTCACATCTATACCAACCTCAATAATAACCGTAGAAATCAATATTTGTATTTTTCCATCTTTAAAATCATCCATAATTTTATCTTTTTGTTCCGCTGACAATTTTCCATGTAATAAGCCAAGTTTGAAATCAGAAAATGTATTTTTTAATTCTTCAAACATAAAAACCGCTGATTTTACATTGTCTCTTTGAGATTCTACCCTGGGGTATACAATATAGCCTTGTCTGCCATTTTTTAATTCTTCTTTTAAAAATGTATACATTGAAACGCGTTCTTTTTCGGAAATCCAATAAGTCGCAATCGGCTTTCTTTCGCTTGGAAGTTCTTTCATAACAGATATGTCTAAATCGCCATAAACTGTAAGCGCCAAGGTTCTGGGAATCGGAGTAGCGGTCATAAGCAACAAATCCGCTTTTTTTGCTTTTTCCCGCAGGACAGCTCTCTGATTAACACCAAATTTATGCTGCTCATCAATGATAATTACACCTAAATCATTAAATGATACTGTTTCCTGCAAGATAGCATGAGTACCAACAATCACGTCTACATTTTTATTTTTTATGGAATCTATTGCTTCTCTTTTGCGTTCGCTTGACATATCAGAAATAAGCAACTCCGTTGTAATGCCAAACTTCATAAGCATCTTGCTCAAATTTAGGTAGTGTTGCTTTGCTAATATTTCCGTCGGCGCTAAAACCGCAGCCTGAAAACCATTTTTCGCGCTTATAAAAATTGCATATGCCGCCACAATAGTTTTTCCGCTTCCCACCTCGCCTTCCAATAAGCGATTCATCGGCTTGGATGCTTCCATATCTTTCGTTATGTCTTTCATTGCTTGAATCTGCGAATCGGTAAGTTTAAAAGGAAATTGAGATGAAAATTCTTCAAAAAAACTTTTATCTGTTCTGTGCGCTATACCGTCTAAACGCTTGGCAACCTCGCGTCTTTTTAAATGTATCGCAAGCTGAAGAATAAAAAACTCATCAAAAACAATCCTTTGATATGCTCTGTCCAAATTTTCAAAACTAGTCGGAAAATGAATTGATTTGACTGCAAATTTTATATCTACCAATTTATTTTTCACAATTATTTTTGCAGGAAGCATATCTGTTAAATGATTTGCATATATATTCACCAAAGAGTAGGCCAGATTTCTTAAATATCTTTGCGAAATATCCTGCGTTAGAGAGTATATGGGAACTATACGGCCGATATGAATACTTTGTTTATTCGTTTCGTTAACAATTTCATATTCGGGTTGGATAATAGTAAGTTTGCCATATTTTTCCGCTCTTCCGTAAAGAGAAACATTTTGGTTCACTTTAAAATGTTGCTTTAAAAATGGCTGGTTATACCAAATTGCTGAAATTATTCCTGATGAATCAGAAACAGCTATTTGAAAAACGTTGATGTTTCTTTTTGTCTTATATGTTCTTATTGCAAAAATTTTGCCTATTATTGTTTGAAAAGTACCACCCTTAATTTCAGATATTTTTTTTATATTAGCCCTGTCTTCGTGCCTCCGCGGCAAGTAGTATAAAATATCTGCTATTGTAAATATACCTAACCGGGACAGAGACTGCGCCCTTATAGGCCCTACCCCTTTTATAAATCTTACTTGTGTTTCAAGTTTTAGCTGGTTCTCTTGTTTCATGTTTACACTTTAACTCTAATCGCTGCTTATTCTCACCTTCGTAGACATAGAATTACGCGAAGGCAGGTTAAAAAATGTTTGCATATTTTTTTCATTTATGCTACTATTTAGCGTTGTTTTTACAATGTATTTTAAACTATAGGAGTAATAAATGTCAAAAATCTGCAGTATTTGCGGAAAAGGCCCAATGGCCGGCCGTGTAATTAAACGAAGAGGTCTTGCCAAGAAAAAAGGCGGCGTTGGTAAAAAGACTACTGGCATATCAAAAAGAAGGTTTTTACCAAACATACAACTTGTACGTGTGATTATAGATGGCAAGGTTAAAAAAATAAAAATTTGTGCTAAGTGTTTAAAAGCCGGCAAAGTCAAAAAAATTTCTTAGTTAATAACCTCTATATCTTCAATATCAAAATTAATATATTCCATACCGCGCCAATTTTTTATCATCGGCGAGTAGGCTAAATCCACAACATCGCCAATTTTTAAATTATCGGCTTCTCTAAACGTGTTCTCATTAAAACTGGCCTCATGAGTCATATCATTATCCGTAATCCAAATTTTTGTCCTGTAAATACCCTTTTGTTTATTTTTTACTTTCAGGTTGCGGCTAATAAAAATCGGTTTTTGATTACCCTGCCCAAAAGGACTTATTTTGTTTATTTCATTCATAACTTTTCCGTTTAAATCTGACAGCTTTAGTTCCATGTCAGCCTGAATTTTTTTAGCAGGAATAAATTTTTCTGATTTTTCTATATAAAATTTATTTATTTTTTCTCTAAAATCGTTTATTCGTGACGGATGTATGCTGAATCCGCACGCTCCTCTATGGCCGCCGTATTCAACCAACAAGCTATCGCAATGAGAAACAGCTGAAAAAATATCAAAACCTCCCATGCTTCTTCCGGAACCCTTGGCGGTATTTCCATTGATGCTGATTAAAAGCGCGGGTTTTGAAAATTTTTCTACTATTTTTGACGCAACTATACCTATAACACCCGGATGCCAATTTTCTCCTGCAAGCACAAGTATATCATCGCTATTTTTTTTATTTTGATTTGCTATTTCTGTTGCCTGTTTTAAAATTTTTTCCTGAAGCATCTGGCGATTCCGGTTTTCTCGCTCAAGAGTTCCAGCTAAATCCTGGGCTTCGCTTTCATTTTCTGTTATCAAAAGCTTGACTGAAAGAAGAGCTGTGTTCAACCTGCCGGCGGCATTTAAGCGCGGGGCGATAATATAGCTTACGTGCTCGGAAGTAAAATATGTTGTATTTAATCTGCTATTTTTTATTAAAGCTTTTATTCCTTTATTTTTTGTATTTGCCAAATGTTCCAAACCAAGTTTTGCAAAAATTCTGTTTTCATCCAGCAAACTAACAACATCTGCTATTGTTCCTATAGAAACCATATCTAAATGCTGGGTTATGTCATAATCGATTTTGGCGGTTTGTATTACTGCTTCGGCTAATTTATATGCCAAACCAACTCCTGCTAAATATTTAAAAGGGTATTCACAACCATCCTGAAGAGGATTAATAAGCGCAAAAGACTGCGGCCTTATGCTTTGAGGCCTGTGATGATCTGTTATGATAAGACAGAGACCAAGTTCTCTGGCAAGCTCTGCTTCTTCTATGGCCGTAGTACCGCAATCTACAGTAATAACTAAAGAAAATTTGTTTTTTGCAATTTTTTCGATACTTTCCTTGTTCAAGCCATACCCTTCTTTAATTCTGTCCGGAATATAAACATCGACTTTCGCGTTGGCGTATTTAAGGACCTTGTAAAGCAAGGCTGCGCCTGTTATGCCGTCAACATCATAGTCAGAATAGATAAGTATTTTTTCGTTATTTGATATTGCATCAGATATGCGCTCAGAGGCGATCTTTATATCTTTAAGAAGAAATGGATTGAAGAAATCCTGCTCTTGGGGAAATAAAAACTTTTTTGCCGATTCCACAGAGTCTATGGCTCTATTGCAAAGAAGTTGTGCCGTTATTTTATCGATACCAAGCGTATCGGAAAAAAGCTTTTGTTTTTGTGGGTTTTGTGATCGGATTGTCCAGGTATTTCTCATAATGATTTATAATTAAAATTACCTTATTAAAAACCCAATAATGCATCCCACAAAAATTACCAGGCTATACCCTTGCTTTTCTTTTCCAAGTAATAAGCAGTGCTGAAGCAACAAAAACTGTAGAATAAACACCTGATATCATACCAACCAATAGCACAAATGAGAAACCATTTAAGACTTCTCCGCCAAAAAGGAAAAGTGCAACTACGGAAAACATGGTTGTGAAAAAGGTAAGCACTGTTCTCGAAAGAGTTTGGTTAACGCTTAAGTTTACAATCGTCTGGAAGTCTGCCTTACGTATAAGTTTTCTGTCTTCGCGTATACGGTCAAATATAACTATTGTGTCGTTAATTGAATAACCTACAATTGTAAGTATCGCCGCTATTACGGACAAAGAAATTTCTTTGCCAAAAATACTAAGCATTCCAACTGAAAAAAGCGCATCGTGAAATAACGCAATAATTGCGGCAATTGCAAATTTAAATTCAAACCGCATAGCAATGTATATACACATTGCAAATAAAGCGAACAGAAGGGCTTTAATTGAGCTTCCCTTAAGATCTTCTCCAACAGCAGGACCTACGCTCTCAACCCTAATAATAGAAAAACTGTCTTTTCCAAATTTTTCATTAAATTTTTGAATTATAGTATCGGGCGCTTCTTTCAAGCTTCGTATAACAAACTCTTTTTTGTTTGTTCCTATCTGTTGTATAGGTAAATCTCCTATTTTCAGTTCTCCAAGCGCTTGCCTTATCTTTTCTACCTCAATAGGTTGTTTAAATTCAACTTGCTGTAATGTTCCCCCTGTAAAATCTATTCCGTAGTTTTTCTCGCCCTTTGCCGCAAAAACCAATATTCCGATACTTATCGCAATTATAGAAATAGCGTAAGCTATTCTTCTAACTTTAATTCCTACAAAGTCAAATTTAGGATTTTTAAAAAGCTGATTCATTTTTAAAGTGCTGATTACGTTATTTGAAACAAGAAGATCCAAAATTACTCTTGTTACAAAAACAGTACAAAACACGCTTGATATTATACCGAGACTCAAAGTTGTGGCAAATCCTCTTATAGGACCTGTTCCAAATTGAAATAAAATGAGAGCTGTAATTAAAGTGGTAATATTTGAATCTAAAATCGCAAGGAAAGCTTTCTGGAATCCTGCAGATACAGCACCTTTTATATTTTTACCGGCTGCTAATTCCTCTCTTATCCTTTCAAAAATTAAAACGTTTCCATCAACCGCCATACCTAATGTCAGAACAAGACCGGCTATACCCGGTAAAGTCAAAGTAGCTTTCAGACATGCTAAAGAAGCTAAAATAAACGTCATATTTAATAAAAGAGCAATATTTGCAATAACACCTGCCAGCAAATAGTAAGCAAGCATAAAAACTATAACTGCAATACCACCTATAATAACAGCTGTAATACCCTTTCGTATAGAATCTTGCCCCAGGCTTGGTCCAACTGTTCTTTCTTCTATAACACTAACTGGTGCAGGCAAAGCACCTGAACGAAGAACAATGGCTATTTCATTTGCCTCTTCTACTGAAAAGTTTCCTGTAATTTGTGCCTCACCTGAGGGTATTTTTTCCTTTATAACCGGTGCGGTATGCACCTTACCGTCAAGCACAATTGCAAGCCTTTTTCCGACGTTTGCACCAGTTACATCCGCAAACAACCTCGCTCCCTTTGAATTAAAATTAAGCGATATATAGGGCTCTCCGAATGTTCGCTGGCTAAAAGAAACAATTGCATCAATTAAAGTGCTGCCTGTCATCTCTGCTTCTTTTTTGACTAAAATTTTTGAATTATCAAGCTCCATCAGCTCATAACCTTCTGGAATATTTCCGTCCAGCGCATTTTTTAAATCCTCTGGATTGTCAGAAACAAGTTTAAACTCAAGATGAGCAGCTCTTTTAAGAAGAGATATTGCTCTTTCTCTATCGGTAATGCCGGGCAATTGTATGACTAGCCTATCTTTGCCTTGTAAGTTTATGCTCGGTTCTGTTACTCCAAATTCATCGATTCTATTCCGTATAATTTCGAGAGCTCTTTTAGAAGCATCCGCTGCTTCTTTGGAAGACATTTTAGAAGTATCTACCTGCAAAACAACGTGCATACCACCCTGCAGATCCAGTCCTAAATTTATTTTTCCTTTTTTAATAAGCTGGCCATCCGGAGAATGAACATCAAACGGCGGATAAAACAGATAAATAGCCACAACTGTTAAAATTAAAATAAATAAAACTTTTAATTTAAGCTTATTGTGCATTTTGCTCTCCCGTTTTTTTCGTAACTATAAGAATAGACATTTTTTCAACTTCTATTTTTGTGTTATCGTCAACTTTAAGTATTACTGTATCGTCTTTTACATTAGTAATTACACCATGTATACCGCCGGCGGTTACCACTTCTTGATTTTTTTGTAATGCCTCTATCATCTTTTTATGTTCAACCTGCTTTTTTTGTTGAGGTCTTATAAGCAAAAAGTAAAAAATAATAAAAATTATAAGTATTGGCAAAAGCCCGGCAAACGCATTTTGTTGAGCTGCTGCTACCGTACCGCCATCTCCTGCAAATGCTACTGCATTAATATACATTTATTCCTCCTATTATTATATTGTTTAAATTAAGTTATTTTGTGTAATTTGAAATAAAAGCGTTTTTAAATTCAAAAAAGCTGCCTTCATTGATTTTTTCGCGAATTTTCTGCATTAGATTAACATAAAAATAAACATTATGCAAGGAAACTAAGCGCAATCCTAAAATTTCTTCGCAATTAAGCAGATGCCTCAGATAGGAACGGGTACAGGTTTTACATGTATAACATGCACATTTTTCATCAATAGGCCTTAAATCTTCCTTATGCTTCGCGTTTCTAAGCTGAATTTCTCCGTTAAAGCTAAATGCCTGGCCGTTACGGCCATTTCTTGTCGGCACTACACAATCAAACAGATCTACTCCCTGTGATACCGCTTCCAGCATATCAACCGGCAAGCCTACTCCCATGAGGTATCTTGGTTTATTTTCTGGTAAAAATTTGGCAGTGTGCTCTGTTATTTTGTAAAGTAAATCTTTAGGTTCACCTACACTTACGCCGCCGATAGCATATCCGTCAAAATTCATTTTTTCAAGTTCATTGAAACAATATTCTCGTAAATCAAGATACGAAGACCCCTGTATTATTGCAAAAAGCATCTTACCAGACAGCTTGTCTGGACTTTTTGAATCGAAATACACCTTGGCTCTTTTTTCCCATTCAATAGTCATATTTACTGAAGCTTCGGTATAGTCTCGAGTTGCAGGATAGTGAACACATTCATCCAATGGCATGAGTATATCGCTTCCTAAATCTAGCTGAATTTGTATTATGTCTTCTGGTGTTAAAAAATGCCTGGAACCGTCTATGTGCGAACTAAATTCTACCCCTTCTTTTTTTATTTTTCTTAAACCGGCCAGGCTAAAAATTTGAAAGCCGCCGCTATCAGTAAGAATCGGCCTGTTCCAGTTCATAAATTTGTGAAGGCCGCCTGCGTTTTTTATAATTTCGATTCCCGGCCGCAAATACAGATGATAAGCGTTAGATAAAATCATTTCGGATGAACAATCAAGCAAATCCTGTGTTGAAAGTGTTTTGACGCTCGCTTGAGTTGCTATAGGCATAAAACATGGAGTATGCACCTCTCCATGTGGTGTTTTAATTATACCTGTTCTTGCTTTTGTATTTTTATCTTTTTTTAGTAGTTTATACATTGCTTTGTTTTCTTTACTGGAGTTTGGAATGCCAAAATTTCGAATATCGAAATCCGAAATTCTAAACAATTTTAAATGCTCGAAATCCAAATGTTCTAAACCCGTGTTTTGAACATTCTAACATTTGAATTTCGGATTTGCCCTGCTACCCCCTAGGCTTCTTCATAGAGGCAATTCCTACGAAGCTTTAGCGTAGTAGAATTGTTTCGAATTTCGTGCTTCGGATTTCGTATTTTCTCTATTTTGCTTGCCCAGTACCGGAGCGAAGCGACTGGTGCTGGGTCTTCCGTTTTCCGTCGTCTGTCTTCCAAACCTCAAACTACAAGACCAACATAGCATCCCCGTAGCTAAAAAATCTGAAGTTATTTTTAACCGCATATTTATAGGCATCTAAAATAAGCTCTCGTCCGGCAAATGCGCTTACAAGCATAAGCAAGCTTGACATGGGAAGATGAAAATTTGTAATTAAGGCATCAACCATTTTGAAGTTATAAGGAGGATAGATAAATAAATTTGTATTTCCAGAGAAGCATTGTTCATTTGTTGGAATATTGACAGCCGCGGCTAAAGATTCTAGTGCCCTTGTAGTTGTTGTACCCACAGAAACAACTCTTTTTTTTGCTTTTTTTGTTTCCTGAATTAACCCTGCTGTTTCTTTCGGAATTTCAAAATATTCTTTGTACATTATTTTTTCATTTAAACGGTTTTGATCAATTGGCGCAAAAGTAGCGTAATTTACATGCAGCGTACACCATGCAAAATTTATACCATTTTTTTTAAGTTTACCAAACAACTCTTTTGTAAAATGAAGCCCTGCTGTCGGCGCGGCGCAAGATCCGTTTTTTTTGGCATATATTGTTTGGTATCTTACTTTGTCAGCCCTAACCGGTTCTCGTTTTATGTAAGGCGGAAGGGGAACCTTCCCTATTTTGTTTAAGATTTTTTGGAACTTTAAACCGCCAAAGTTAAATTGGACCAGCTTGCCGATATCGGCGTTTCCTAACACTCTTGCTTTTAATTGTCCTTTTTCAAAGATAACTGTTGTCCCTTCCTTCAGGCGTTTTGACGGTTTTGCCAATACTTTAAATATATTGTTTAAACTTTCCTCAAGTAAAAAAAGTTCTATTTTTGCTCCGGTTTCCTTATAGCCAATAAGACGCGCAGGAATAACTTTTGAATTATTGAAAACTAACAAATCTTCTTTGTCGATATAATTAGGTAAGTTTCCAAACTTATCCTCATAAAATCTGCCACTTGTTTTTTCAACAATTAAAAGCCGCGATTCATCTCTTTTTGCGGCAGGAAACTGCGCAATTAAACGTTGAGGTAGCTCATAATTAAAATCCTCCAACCTAATATTATTTGTTTCTGTCATGTTTACCATTTTTTTCCAAAATATATGGAATTTCTTTATTATTCGTTAAAAGCGTTTTTATTGTTTCGATTTGGGCATTTTTATAATAGAAGCTTAATATGTCTTTGTATTTATATCTTTTCTTTGCCATTCCAAAAGCACCCCACTGGCATAACCCTACACCATGCCCCCATCCTTTACCTTCAATATATACGCAACCATCTTTTACGTCTTTTATCAAAAAATTTGTGCTTTTAATTTTAAAAGGTCCTAATGCAAGACGAAATTTGTTTGCATTTATCGTAAGAGACGACTTGTCAGAAATTATTTTAATATTTATTATCCTATTGCTTTCATCATAACCTTCCGTTTCTATAGTTTGAATGCTCCCATTAATTATATAACCGGATTTTTTTAATGCTGCCTGGATATCTTTAAAATTCAGTTTAGCATCCCAGCTATAATGCGGAGAATTGACGCAAAAATCGCATGATACAGATTTAAGAGAAGGGGCGTCTATATTCCATATCTTATCGGCACTTTCAGTATGCCCGCCACATGTAGAATGATAATATGCCGGGAATACCTTGCCATCCGTCACCATAACTTCTCCTCTTGTAGCATTTACAGCTAAAGATGTTTTCCATCTTTCTGAATGCCTGCCGCCATATACCTGAGAATAAAAATCGTTTGTCACATCATAATCATTTTCTTTACTTATTAGAGATGTATAAAGCGCAAAGGTTCTTGAAATAACAGCCTGCGTTTTCAAAGCTTCCATCGGCCACTTATTCGATGCTTCCTGATGCAAAACACCGTAAAGATACGACTCTATGTTGAGATGATTCACTACCAAAAGCTTTACCTTTTCAGTTCTTAAGATATCTACATCTCCGCGAAAACATCTTCGGTTTAAAAATATATTTGCATCTTTATCGGCTCTTATCTTTACACCTACTATTTTATATTCCTTGTCATCTATAATAATACCATTACAAACAGGTTTGATTTCACATGGTCTTAAATTTTTTCCGCTGGCTAAAAGCTCGTTTGTATAGAGCGCAAAAATTTTATAAGGGCCGGTTATTGCCAAGTTAAGCGCTCCTGCATCTCTAAAAATCGCTACTCGCAAATAATATTCAGCATCTACTTCGTTTGTTTTATCGGTAGCATCTGCCGCGCCGATAGGCGAAATAAAGAATAAAGTACAACATGTTATCAACAACAGATTGATAGCAACTTTTCTTTTGAACATTTTATTTTCCTTTGAATATCGTAAAAAGAATGGTCAATATTAAGCTCACGATTATGGAGGTTGTCAGAGGAAAGAAAAAAGTAAAATTCTTTTTCTGTATGCAGATATCTCCGGGTAATCTGCCAAGCCAGGTTATTTTTGAACTGAAGCTAAAAAATATGCCTAAAATAATCAGAATAATTCCTGCGATTATAAAATTTTTTGAGAATCCGCTCATTTATTATTTTCTTTCTTTTTGTGCCAGACGCTGATCCCTCTCATACCCAGAGGCAAAACAACCGCAATAGTTTTGGCTGTATAATTTATATTGTTTGAGCAGCTCATGGGATTCCTTGAAACCCTTGCGAAAATCTTCATAATAAAATTTTGTTTTCCCTTCGGCTTTTTTAGAAATATCAATTATATCACTATGATTCTGATAAGGGCTAATTAAAAGGGTCGTTGTAAAACAATCGAAACCATTTTGTTCGGCAAACTCCGCTGTTTTCTTTATACGCAATTCCCAACATTTATGACAACGTTCATTTTCGGGTAGCTGCATATTCACGCTATTGAAATATTCGCTTGTATTATAATCAGGGTAAACTATGTCTTTTTTTTCATTATTGGCAAATTGCTCTATAGCGTTCTTCCGCTTAATATATTCTTCTTGTGGATGTACATTGGGATTGTAAAAATACCCTACGACTTTACTGAAGTGTTTTTCCGTTTCTTTGAAAGTATAAATCGCGCAACCTGCACAACAAACATGTAAAAGTAATTTCATCTGATAATCGCTTCACCTCTACCCCTCGTTTAAAACACAATTGATCCGAACCCTAAATCATGTAAGGTTATAACGCAAATGCCGCAAGGGGCGAAAACTCTTAATCAAAAAGTTCTTTTTCTTTATTTTTATTTTTGATGCCAAGATGCTCATATGCTAAACCAGTGAGCTGGCGACCCCTGGCTGTTCTTTTAAGTAAACCTATTTTTAATAAATACGGCTCTACTAAATCTATTATTGTGTCTTTCTCTTCATTTAATGTAGCGGCTAATGCTTCTATGCCAACGGGCCCTCCATTATATGTGGTATGCATAATTTCAAGCACTTTTCTATCTATGCTATCAAGGCCAAGCGAATCAACTCCGTGTGCATCAAGAGAATTTTTTACTACATCAACATTCACTTTTCCTGAACCCTTAACTTCTACCCAATCCCTGACACGACGGAGCAACCTGTTTGCAATACGAGGGGTTCCTCGCGAGCGTATAGCGATTTGCATCGCGGCTTCTTTTTCTAAGGAAATTGATAGTATCTGAGCAGATCTTTCAATAATTTTTACAAGCTCTTCCGGGTTATAAAAATCAAGGTGATAAAATATACCGAATCTACCTCGCAAAGGAGCCGTAAGAAGCCCCGCTCTTGTTGTAGCGCCTATAAGTGTAAATGGTTTTAACGCAAACTTTATTGTTTTGGCGTATGGACCTTTGTCTATTATAAAATCTATCTGAAAATTTTCCATTGCAGGATATAAAAACTCTTCAACAACATGAGAAAGACGATGTATCTCATCTATAAACAGAATATCGCCATGTTGCAAATTTGTAAGGATACCTATTAAGTCTCCCGCTCTTTCTATGGCCGGACCGCTTGTTGCTGTAACCTTTACTCCCATTTCCTGGGAAATGATGTAAGCAAGCGTAGTTTTACCAAGCCCTGGAGGACCCGAAAATAACATGTGTTCAAGAGGCTCTTTTCTTTTTTTCGCAGCTTGTAATGCAATTCTTAGATTATCAACAGCTTGTTTTTGGCCGACAAAATCCTTAAGTGATTTTGGCCTGAGCGAAAGGTTTAATACCACATCCTCTTCATTGCACTTATTGTCTATCAGCTCACTTTTAATGTATTCTATATTTTCTTTTTCCATATCTTTTACTTTTGACTTTTTAATTTTTAATTATTCAGTTTTTCCTCTGCTTGTAAACCTCATTCAATAAATCTTCCGAAGTCTTAATGTTATGATTTCTGTCCAAAGCAGTTTTTATCATCTGGGATGCTTCTGATCTTTTATATTGCAGCTGGAGAAGTATATCCAGGGCATCCTCTTCAATATTTTGTTTTTGCTGAGAAGGGCTTTTTGATTCTGAATCCTGTATCAGGGCATATTTGCCTACCTTGCCCTGCAGCTTCGCAACTATTTCTTTTGCTCTTTGCGGTCCGACTCCGGGAAGTTTTTTCAAAAATTCAACATTTCCATCATCAATTGCTTCTGCGATTAAAGAAAAAGGTTCGTTAAGCGCTTTTATCGCAGCTTTCGGACCAATACCTGATACAGTAAGAAAATGCTCAAAAAAATCTTTTTCAATTTCGTTTAAAAATCCGACTAACTGCGGTATGCCTTTAGAGGTATCAATCTGTATATACTGATATATAATTAAAGTTATCTCACCTGCTTCATTTGCTGCCTTGTCTATGGCTTTAATAATAATACTCGGAACCATTATTTCATAATAAAGGCTGCCTGTCTGTAAAATTACCGAGTTTTCTTTTTTTTCTGTTAATATGCCACGTATTTTTGATATCATTGCAATGCCTTCGCTAAAATTTTGTTGCTAACACGCCTCTCTTCGACAGTAACTTCGCTATGCTGCGGCTTGATCTTTTTTGTCTGTTTTCTGAAGATATCCTGTCAAAAATCTGGGATGATGTATAAACTTTCAGATAAACATGCGATATTGCTAACGCTAACGCATCGCTTACATCAAGTGTACCATCTATCTTCTGCAATCCTAAAATTGTTGCAACCATTCTCTGCACTTGCTCTTTTGAAGCGTTTCCATTGCCAGTAACAGCTTTTTTAGCGGTTTTAGCAGGATAACTCACCAACTCAATGTTTGTTGCTGAAGAAGCAAGACATATTACGCCTCTGGCGTGCCCCATTAAGATTGCAGTTGTCGGATGTTTATAATGAGAGTAAAGTTTTTCTAAAATTAAAACTTGTGGGTTATTTTTTCGGATAATTACAAGCAAAGAATCATATATGCGAAAAAGTCTTTCAGATATGCCTGCATCCTGCGAGGTTGTTATAGCACCTGCTTCAATAAGCTTTAAGTTTCGCCCCTCTGTTTCAATTATGCCATAACCGGTTGTATCCAGGCCAGGGTCAATCCCTAGAATTCTCATATAAAACCTTATTCATTAAGACGCATACGGTTTAAGTTAGAAGTTAGTTTATAGATTATAGTTTATAGTCTGTAATTACCAGTTCCGTATCTAGTTCTGTATTAAATAGTTTAGAGATTATAGTTTATAGTTTGCAATTACCAGTTCCGGCTAACAGACTACAAAACCACCAACTACACCAACTATAAACCATAAATTATAAACCAAAAACTACTCTTCTGAAGATACTTTTTCCAAAATATCATCAGGTATATCAAAGTTCGCGTATACTTCCTGAACATCCTCATTATCTTCTAACGCTTCAGTAAGAGAAATCACTTGTTTTGCCATGCTTTCATTAGTAATTTTTACCGTGCTCTTTGGTATCAAACCAATATTTGCCTCTTCAATTTTAATGTGTTTATCTTCAATTGCTTTCTTGACTTTTTCAAAGTCTTGGGATGATGTTTTTATCTCATAAAGCTGACCTTCTAAGGTAAAATCTTCAGCACCTGTTTCTATCACAAGTCCCATTAGAGCTTCTTCATCCATTGCTCCTTTTTCGATTTGGATGTAACCTTTTTTTTCAAACATCCAGCTTACTGAACCCGCACCGGCCATATTGCCGCCTTTTTTTGTAAAAATACTCCTTACTTCCGAAGTAGTTCTATTTTTATTATCCGTAAGGGCTTCTACTATTACCGCAACGCCGTTTGGCCCATAACCCTCATAAGAAATTTCTTCATACAACACGCCTGGTAATTCCCCAGTTCCTTTTTTAATAGCTCTTTCAATATTATCCTGCGGCATATTTGCTGCTTTTGCTTTATCGACTACTAACCTAAGTCTGGGATTTGTCTCAATTTTTCCACCACCTGCCTTAGCTGCAACCGTAATTTCTCTGATAAGCTTGGTAAAGATTTTGCCTCTTTTGGAATCTGCTGCTGCTTTTTTGTGCTTTATTGTATGCCACTTTGAATGACCGGACATTTTTCCTCCGTTTACCTTTTAAAATTTATTTTCTACAGTTAATAGAAACTCTAGGTTAATCCTTTGTTTTCAGTTGGAATAGTTCGAAAAAATCCAAAGAACTTCATTTTTTCTCTTCTGCTTCTTTGACAACCTTCGCATGTTGTACTATAGCGTCTACAAGCTTCGCTGGCACTTCTTCATAATGCGCAAATCTCATAATATAGGAACCTCTCCCTTGAGTCATAGAACGCAGTTCTGTTCCATATTTGAACATTTCAGCCAGCGGTATTGAAGCTTTTATTAGCTGCATTCCGCTTGAGGATGGCTCCATTCCTAAAATACGGCCTCTTCTTGAATTTATATTACCCGCGATATCTCCTGTATATTCATCGGGGATCGTGATTTCAACTGTCATTATTGGTTCCAATAAAATCGGCACTGCTTCTAACGCAGCTTTCCTGAAAGCCATTGCTCCTGCTATTTGAAAAGCTATATCTGATGAATCAACTTCATGGTATGACCCATCATAAAGGGTTACTCTTGTATCAACAAGCGGATATCCGGCAAGCACACCTTCGCCCATAGCCTGTCTGACACCTTTTTCAACAGATGGAATATAGTTTCTAGGAATAACGCCTCCGACTATTTTATCAACAAATTCAAAACCCTGTCCTAATGGTAAAGGCGATAATTCCAACCACACATCTCCATACTGCCCTTTGCCGCCGGATTGCCTTTTATATTTCCCCTGAACCCTTGCTGTTTTTTTAATAGTTTCTTTATATGGTACTTTGGGAGTTCCGAGTTCAACTTCTACCCCGAATCTTTTTTTTAACCTATTAACCATAATTTCTAAATGCAAATCGCCAACACCTGAAATAATAAGCTCTTTTGTTTGGTTATCGCGGCTTGAGCGAAAAGTCATATCCTCTGCTGTTAATTTATGAAGCGCTATCGATATTTTATCCTCGTCTGCGCGAGATTTTGGCTTAATGGAACGGGATACAGACGGCTCTGGGAATTGCATAAACTCAAAAAGAACCGGATTCTTTTCATCTGCCATAGAATCGCCTGTCATTGTAACTTTAAGTTTTGTAAGTGCAGCTATTTCTCCGGCACCCACTGAATCTACAGATTTTTGTTCTTTCCCGTTAATTTTGTAAATCTGGCCAATTCTTTCTTTAGTTTGCTTATTAACATTGTAAAATGTTGTATTTGAAGTAAGCACGCCTGAAAAAAGTCTAAAAATTGTAAGCTGGCCTACATAAGGGTCATTAATCGTTTTAAACACAAAAGCGCTTAACGGATCATTCGTTTTCGGGTTAATTAAAACTTCTTCTCCTCCGTCGGCTTTTTTAGCTTTTATCTGCCCTCTATCTTCAGGACTAGGTATTTCTTCGGATATAACATCTAATATTTGTTTAATTCCTATGCCTTTAATAGATGCTGAACAAAAAACCGGAACTAAGTTTTTTTGACAAATAGCTTTCTTTATATTTTTTGCTATTTCATCGGGCTGCAAGGTGCCAGTTTCGAGATATTTTTCAAGCAATGCATCGTCTGACTCAGCAACGGCTTCTATTAAACTTTCTTTAAGTTGTGCAAACTGTGATTTTAGATTTTCTGGTAGCTTTGCGGCATCTTGCTCGGAAAAAATACTCACAACATCTGAAAAATCGGTTTTTTCTCCTATGGGAGAGGTAAACAAAATACATTTCTTCCCAAACTTTGATCTTACGTCATCTAACACTTTTGTAAAGTTTGCATTTTCTTTGTCCATTTTATTGATTACAATAGAAACGGGAAGATTTTCTTGCTCGGCCATAGACCACATTCTTTCAGTACCGACTTCTACCCCGGATTCGGCATTAACTAAAATAATCGCGCTATCAACAGCCCTGATACAGCTAATAACCTGACCTATAAAATCCGTATATCCCGGTGCATCAATTATATTTAATTCAACATTCTTCCATTTTGCCGAAAGAAAACTCGCATCTATCGAACTTTTGCGCTCTATCTCATCTTCGCTGTAATCGCTAACTGTCTGCCCTTCATCCACTAAACCAAGCCTAGAAGTCGTCCCAGCTGTGTATAAAAGTGCTTCAGAAAACTGTGTTTTACCGCTTCCTGAATGCCCTAAAACAATAATATTTCTTATATCTTTCGTCTCAACCATTAGCCAACTCCTTTTGATTTATACGTTTAGATTGATAAGAAATTATCCAAACAAAATTTAGATTTTCTGATTATATCATATATAAAAAAGCAGGTCAACAGACTGACTTCAGATAACGGAAAGCTTAAGCAAAGCTAAAGCTTAGTCTATAGTTTATAATTCATGATATATGGTATAAATAATACCTTCTTAAACTCTAAACCATAAACTATAAACTGGATTAGCCTTATTAAAGTTTATATATGAACGAAGCTACAACTTTAGATGTATCCAATATATTTTGGATATACACAAATTCATCCTTACTGTGCCAGCAACCTCCTCCGCTTGCAGAGTAGCCAAAACATGGTATATTTTTTTTTAAAAGGAACCGAAGATCAGTTCCACCAGCAAGAATTCCGTATTTTGCTTCTTTTTTAAAAACAGTTTTTATTGAACTTGAAAATTTTTTGGTTAAATAAATACTAGGCATCTTAAGAGTTGGCTTATCGCAGGTATCAATGACAAAATCGATTTTTGATTCAGGATATATTTTTTCATATTTCTTTACTATACCCGTTATTTCATCTAATATTTTTTTGACATTTTCTTCGGGTAATATTCTTCTATCAACCGTAAAATATGAGGTATCTGAAACAACGTTCACTTTTTGTCCCGATTCTGCCTTGCCTCCGATGACCATTGTTGCGAACTTATCAACTTTCTTTTCGGTGGGATACTTTGTTTTTCTTTTTGCTATTTTCTTAGATAAATTTAAAAGATCCGACGATATACGCGTTGAAATCTCAAACGCGTTTATACCGTTTCGCGGTCTTGAAGCATGAGCAGGCTTCCCCTTCACAACAATTTTTGCCCAAATTATGCCTTTATTACCTATCGCGACAAAGTTTTTTGAGTAACCTTCGCTGATTCCGATATGCGCTTTTATAAAATGATTCTCTAGCAACCAGTTAAAACCTGTTCTTCCTCCTGTTTCTTCGTCTGGAACAAAAGAGGCCTGAATATTAAATTTAGGTTTTATGCCAATAGCCTTTAAACTTTTCAGGGCTAGCAAATATGAAACGATGGTGCCCTTCATGTCTTCTGTGCCGCGTCCGTATATTTTCCCTTTTTCTTCGATTGGCACAAAAGGCTTAAAATTCCAATCATTACCAGCAGGAACCACATCATAATGACCTGTTATGTGGAGCCAGCTTTTAGAATTTACATACCATTCACCTAAAACACATATTCTTTCAAGGCTTGGATCAATTCCGTATTGCTTTAAAAACTTTGGAGGAACCGTGATATTTTCTGCCTTAAATTTCAGGTCATGTAATTCTTTTCTCAAAATATCCGCTATTTTTTTGTAATTTTCGCCTGGAGGATTTATGGTTGGTATAGAAACTAATGTCTTTGTAAGATTTATTGCGTAATTTTTATTTTCTTGAATATATTGAGAAATTTTTCCGAGCATAATTTATATGATGTTTTGGTAAGAACTTCAAAATTAAAAACTCAAAAGTATAACTTCTAAATTTTTCGTTTTAATTTTTAGTTTTGAGTTACCTTTAGTTGGTTTTTGCAATATACAAATATACCAACCTTAGAACAATAGAACATGAGAGCAACAGAACCTAAGTAAATATCTATCAAATACTACAACTGAGGGTGGGCCGGAAGCGTATGAAACTCTTCCGGCCCATCTTTTTAAAACATACTATTTCTTTTTTGAAGATTTCTTTTTGCCGCCTCTTGCCATTTGTGCCATAGAGACGTCACCATCTTTATCAACAAAATAAAGATATCCTTTTTCTCTCTTGATACCTGCTTTTACTACGACTTTTGGTGAACCGCCCTTTGATTTTCCTCTTGCCATTTTTGCCATAGAAACATTACCCTTTTTGTCAACATAGTAGAGGTAACCCTTTTGTCTCTTTACTCCTGCCTTGAAGATCTTTTTTGCCATTTTATTTCACCTCCCTTCTTTTTATATTTTTATGAACCTACGCGAATACTTGTCGCAATCTGCTTCAACATACTTGCCGCTGAAAGCGCTGCCAAGTAGCTCGTCTTTGGATTATCCGGGAAAATAGCATTTTCAACGCTTGTGTTGAATTCCCCCGATGAGCCCTGCACAGAAAGCTTGTGAACATTGCCTGTTATTTTGGGGTCAACAATAATGCGTATTTTTATATTCCTAAAGCCGGAAGCCGCTAAAAATAAGGTTGCCGATACATTTATATTTTTAGGAAAATTCTGCACTGCCTCTTTTACGGTACCTGAAAAAATAATCTTTCTTTTTGTTATGCTTGCTAGATTTATATTTTTTCTAAGTATATACGGTGCTCCTTCAAGTGATTTAGGAGATTTTATGGTATCAAGAGATATTGATTTTATGCCTCCGATGGCTGCAGCTTTTACCGCATCAACGCCGGCAATTGCACCGCTTGGTATATAAATTTTTCTGGATTTTTTTTCAGCAAGTTTAAAAATATCCGATTTGTCAAAAAACCCTCCTGAACTCATCGAAAGCATATCCTTACCAGACATTATGGATATTTTTGCAATATCATATGAAGCGTCTACTGATGCTGCTTCTACTACTAATTCACAGACGTTAACCGCTTCTTTTAAGCTTGTCGCTATTCTGACTGTCTTTTTTAATTTTTCTTTCAGTTTTTTAGCTTTTGCGGCATCAAGGTCATACAACGAAACGACTTGAGTAAATTTACTGATTTCAGTATCGCAAAATTTAGCTAAAAAAGAACCTATGCTCCCGCAACCTATTATGCTTATTTTTATTTTTTTCATATATATATTACCTTGCACTAACAATAATATTGTCTATCAGCCGGACTCTGCCGATCTTAACTGCTAAGGCTATCAACGCCTTTGTTGCGATTTTTTTTAAACTTTTCAAATTGCACAAATCAACAATTTCAATATAATCTACTTTGGCTGTTTTTTTTGATTCTATATTTTTATACGCTATTTTTTTTAAAAATTTTGTGTTCGTTATGCCTTTTTTGATTTTTCGTTTAAGCATTTGAAGTGTTTCGTAAAGAACAAGAGCATCTTTTCTTTCTTCGCTTAAAAGATAGCTATTCCGCGAACTCATTGCAAGACCGTCTTTTTCTCTTATTGTAGGCAATACTTTTATCTTTGTACTGAAATTTAAATCTTTAACCATTTGTTTGATAACGACAGTCTGTTGAAAATCCTTTTGACCAAAATATGCCGTGTCTGGGCTTACAATATTAAAAAGCTTTGCGACAATAGTTGTTACGCCGCAAAAATGACCAGGCCTCGATTTGCCGCATAAGCATTCAGTCAATCCATCGACGGAAACTGTCGTACTATGATGTCTTTGATATATATCTTCTTCTTTAGGGCAGAAAATAAAATCTATATTTTCTTTTTTACATAATTGTTTGTCACGCGCAAAATTGCGCGGATACTTTTTAAAATCTTCTTTTGGCCCGAATTGAGTCGGATTGACAAAAATGCTTACCACAACCTTATCATTTTCATTACGCGCTTTTCTCATTAGGCTTAAGTGGCCTTCATGCAAAAAACCCATCGTGGGAACAAAACCTATTGTTCCTTTGCGGCTGCGTCTTATGTCATTGCAAATCGCTTGCATTTTGGCTGACGAAATAATAACTCTTGTCATTTTATGCAATAGCTCTATATAAGCTTTTAACAGTTTTGCCAAGCTTAGGATGAACAAAATCCGGAATAATTTCCGCTAGGCCTCTTAAAACAAAGTATCGCTTATGTAATCTTGGATGCGGCACAGTAAGAGAATTATGTTTTATTATCTGGTTATCACAGAACAATATATCTAGGTCAATAGCCCTAGGCGCATTTTTAAAGCTGCGTTTCCTGCCAAGTTTGCTTTCGATCTTTTGAAGCACTTCAAGCAATTGTACAGGCGAAATTTCAGACTCTATTTCAGCAACTGCATTTAAATAATTGGGTTGAGGAAAGTTGGTTTCTTCCGGTAATGTTTCATAAACGGATGACGTTTTTCGTATATTAACATCTTCTTTTCCCAAATATGACAAGGCCCTGTTTATGTTTTTTTGTCGGTTGCCTAAATTTGATCCTATTGCAATATATGCTTTCATTTAATTTTATAGGTTAAAAAGTTCTGCTATTCTTTTGGCAGCTTCTATGAGTCTGTCTTTTTCTACGGTCAGTGCTATCCTAAAAAAACCCTCTCCATAACTTCCAAAACCTACGCCCGGGGTAACGACAACTGCTTTTGCTTCCAGTACTTTCTTGGCAAAGTCTATGGAACTTTTGAAACTTTTTGGTATTCTTAACCAAACATAAAATGTCGCTTCGGGAAATTTAACACTTACTCCTGCTTTGCGTAGAGAACCAACCAAGGTGTCCCTGCGAGTTTTATATAAATTTCTTATTTTTTCAGATTCCTTTTCGCCTTTAAGAAGCGCTATTGCTGCCGCTTTTTGCACGGCCATAAAGACTCCTGAATCAACGTTGGATTTAAATTTAAGCAGTCCTTTTATAATTTCGCTGTTTCCACAAGCAAAACCAATGCGCCATCCTGTCATATTAAAAGTTTTTGAAAGTGAATGAAATTCAATGCCTACATCTTTGGCGCCTTCTATTTCAAGAAAACTTGAAGGCCGATGCGTTTCGGAATAATAAAGTTCTGAATAAGCAGCGTCATGGCATACTATTATATTATGCATTGAAGCGAAATCAACGGCGTCTCTAAAAAAGGTTTTGTTTGCAACTGCTGCTGTTGGATTGTTTGGGTAATTTAAAAAAATGATCTTGGTATTTTTTAAATCATTCTGGTTAATAGCTTTTAGGTCAGGCAAAAAATTATTACTTTCCAAAAGCGGCATTACAATCGGTTTTCCGCCCGCAAGAATAGTGCAATTGCGATAAGGCGGGTAAGACGGATCCGGTACTAAGGCACAATCTCCTGGATTTAAGAAAGCGAATGGTAAATGTGCTATGCCCTCTTTGGAACCTATCAAAGGTAGAATTTCTGTATCGGGATCAAGTTTTACGTTAAACCTTTTTTTATACCAATTAGATATTGCAACCCTAAACTCAGAAAGACCTGCGTCCAAAGGATACCTGTTATAAGAAACCTCCTCTATTGCTTTCTTCATAACATCTATAATAAATCGAGGCGTGAGCTTGTCTGGATCGCCAATACCCAAGTCTATGACATCCTTGCCGTCGGCTTTTGCCTTTCTTTTTTGCTTATCCAATTCAACAAATAAATATGGCGGCAATGTGTTAAGCTTATCGCAGTATTTTATATTCATTTATATCGCATTCTCCCGGATTAAGACAATGCTTCCAAAACATCGTGCATTGTATAAAAACCTTTTTTCTTTTTACTTAAAAATTTTACGGCTTTAATAGCACCTGATGCAAAAGCATCACGAGAGTGTGCCTTATGAGCGATTTCTATTCTCTCGCCTTCATTCGAAAAAATAATAGTGTGTTCACCCACGATGTCGCCTGCCCTTACCGCGTGAATCCCTATTTCTTTTGGTTTTCGTAATGCATCTTTTCCTTCTCTTCCGTAAACAGCGTTTTTTTCTAAATCAGCGCCTGTCGCTTTCGCAATTATTTCTGCAAATTTTTTTGCTGTACCGCTAGGAGCATCCTTTTTGAATTTATGATGCACTTCTATTATTTCTATATCATAATCTGAAAGCTTCTTTGCTATTTCGCCAATTTTATCAAACAGAAGATTAATCCCAACACTCATATTAGGGGCAAAAACTATTGGTATTTCGCGAGCAGCGTTTTCGATTTCCTTTATTTGAGACGAGTTTAAACCGGTAGTACCGATTACTATTCCTTTATTATTTTTAACGGCCGTTTTAAGAGACAACATGGTTGCTTCTGGATTTGTAAATTCGATAATACAGTCGGCTTTATTAATTATAGAACTAAGATCATCTGTTATTTTTACGTTTTCGTTCTCTATGCCAAAACTATTTGACAAACTCATGCCTATATACCGGCTTCCGGACATTTCCGTAGCCCCTGTTATTTTAATATTTGAATCTTTATGAGCCAGCTGGACAATATTTTTGCCCATTCTGCCCATGCATCCGCTAATAATCACATTAACCATAAAATTGCCTCCATTAACCGCAACCTTAATAATTATTTTTTTGTTATTTTAAAACCATAATCGGATAAAACTTTTTTCAGTTTCTCAACCGTCCCTTTTTCGGGTTCGCAAAGAGGCAAGCGCCACTCAACATTTTCCAAGATTCCGACAAGTTCCAAAGACGCTTTTATCGGAATTGGATTTGTTTCGATAAACATGCCCTTAAAAAGCGGCAGTAACTTATAATGCATCTTTCGCGCTTCTTTGAAATTTTCATCTAGCGCGTATTCAACCATTTTTGCAACATCGGCTGGCGCAATATTTGCAATAACCGAGATAACACCTTTTGCACCTATTGACATCATGGGCACCGTAAGACTATCGTCCCCGCTTAGAACGGTAATATCACATAAAGAAATAATTTTGCTAACCTGATCAAGGGAACCGCTCGCCTCTTTTATCGCCACAATGTTGTCAATTTTTGAAAGCTTTGCAACTGTTTCGGGTAGAATCGATATCCCAGTTCGTGATGGAACATTATACAACACCAATGGAATATCTACTTTTTTTGCTATTGTTTCATAATGCCTGTACTGGCCTTCCGGCGTAGGCTTGTTGTAATATGGGGTTATTAGTAAAGCTCCGTCGCAGCCTACTTTTCTTGCATGTGAAGTTAAATCAACTGCCTCTTCTGTGCTGTTTGATCCTGTACCAGCTATAACAAGAACTCTTTTATTAACTGTCTCATAAGCAATACTTATCAATTTTTTTTGTTCGTCATGATTAAGCGTTGCTGCTTCGCCAGTGCATCCACATGGAACAATACCATGGGTTCCGTTTTTTATCTGAAATTCAATTAATTCCCTGAATTTCTTCTCATCAGGTTTTCCGTTTTTGATTGGCGTTACTATTGCTACAATAGAACCCTTAAACATAAATACCTCCCGACTATATCTCGATTTTTCCGTTATAAACTATTTTTGCCGTACCTTCTAGAAACACGTTTTTAACTGCTTGACCATTTAAATCAAAATAAATTTTTAATTTATTTTTGGCTTTAGTCGATACATTAACTGGCGGCTTTGTCTTCCCTAAAAGTGCTGATATTATAGCAGAAGCAGTCGCTCCTGTACCGCATGAAAAGGTCTCATCTTCTACGCCTCTTTCATAAGTTCTGACTTCTATTGTCGAGGCATTAATTACTTTTACAAAGTTAGCATTTGTTCCACGCGGACTAAATATTCTGTGATACCTTATAGCAGAACCTAGTTTCTTCACATCGATATTATCTATGCTATTCATAAAACAAACTACGTGTTCAACGCCAGTATTGATAAAATTCGCTTTTATAGAATGACCGTTTAATTTAATTTTAAAATTTTTCTTTATATCTCTTGGCTGTGTCATATTAACACGGATATTGTGATTCTCAAGCTTAACGAAAAGATTGCCTGCGAGTGTTTCAATACTCATGGTTTTTTTGGCGATTTTTTCTACATATGCATACAGTGCAGCGCATCGTGAACCATTGCCACACATACTTGCTTCACTTCCGTCAGGATTAATAATTCTCATTTTAAAATCAGCCTTTGATGACGGTTCCAAAACCAGTAATCCATCAGCGCCAATTGAAAACTTTCTCTCGCAAAGAAGTTTCGAAAGTGAAGAATAATTTTGCCTATCAAAACTTTTATTTTTTTTAAAAATATCTAATACTATAAAATCGTTGCCGCTAGCAACTGCTTTTGTAAACTCTATTTTTGCCATGTTTATGTAGTGTGTTTCGTTAATTTCTATATTCTGTTTTCCGTTATCTGACTTCCGTCTTCTGAACTATAAACTATAATCTATAAACTAAAGCGTTATCTTGCTGAATGTCTCTTTAGAAATCAAATCTCTGTAAGTCTCTGCTTCTCTTATGATATATATGTCTTTATTGTTAACAAGTACTTCAGCACACCTCGGCCTGGAATTATAGTTGCTTGACATTGAAAAACCATAAGCGCCTACCCCGAAAATTGCTATTAAATCTCCGCTATCTAAATCAAATATTTTACGGTCTTTAGCTATAAAATCTCCGCTTTCGCATATAGGTCCTACAATATCTGCTTTAATTTTCTTTGTTCTGCCGCGCACGCTTACGGGCATAACTGCATGAAACGAATCATATAATGACGGCCTTATAAGATCGTTCATTGCTGTGTTGACAACTAAAAAATTCTTTGAAGGCGTTATTTTTTTATATAAAACTTTTGCCACCAAAATACCGCTATTACCGGAAATAAATCTGCCTGGTTCAAGTATTATATTGAGTTTGAGATTTTTAAAAAGCGGCGTTATAAGTTTTGCAAAATCTTTTGCGGTTTGAGGCTTTTCAAGTGAATAGATAATTCCCAGCCCACCGCCAATATTTAAAGTTTTTATACTGATATCATTCTTTTTTACAAACTCCAGCACTTTTTTTATGGCTTTTTTAAATGGAGCAGGACTTAGTATCTGCGAGCCTATATGTATATGAATACTGTTTATGTCTAAATTGGGGAATTGATTTTTATTTTTAAAAATTAACTTTGCTGTTTCAAAATCAATACCAAATTTAGTATATTTCTTGCCTGTTTTTATAAATTCATGCGTGTTGGTCTCGACATCAGGATTTATTCTTATGGCGACCTGAACATTTTTTTTAAGAACCTTTGCTATTTGTTGAATTCTCTTCAGTTCCGGTTGAGATTCTACATTGAAATAAAGTATACCCCATTTAATAGCATCTTTTATTTCTTGATCGGTTTTACCAACGCCGGCAAAAACAACTTTTTTTGGTAAAACACCCGCTAGTCTCGCCCTATAAAGTTCGCCGCCGGAAACAATGTCAAGGCCTGCGCCATTTTTTACAAGAAGCCTAAGTACTGCTACGTTTGAATTTGATTTAACGGAAAAGCATATGAGAGGATTTATTTCCCGTAAGGCATCCTGGAGCTTTCTGAAATGATCTAAAAATGTATTGGCACTATAAAGATAAAAAGGCGTCTCTATTTTTTGGGCAATTTTTTCTACCTGCACGTTTTCGCAAAAAAGCTCGCCTTTTTTATAATTGAACCTATGCATTCTTGGAGCCTCGTGGTTTTACCCGCTTCGCCTCGTGTCAAGCGAAGCAAGCAGCTTTAGTTTGTCTTGCTGATTTTCGTCTTCCAAGCTTTGATCTGTTTTCTAACCTGGGTTATAGCTGTACCACCATAAACATTTTTGAAATTAACTGATTTGTTTTTATCAAGATTTTTCAAAAATTTTTCGTCTATTCCGAATTTCTTTAATTCAGCGCTTTTAAGTTCTTTTATTTTTTTGCCTTTTTCACAAGCATATTTAAGAAGCTGCCCTATCAAATCGTGAGCATCTCTATAGCTCACGGATTTTTTTATTAAATGTTCCATAAGATCCACGGAAAAAAGTTCTTCTACCTCTGTAATCTTGGAATCATTAACAGTAACCTTACCCAACAATTTTACAAGGACTAAAAGGCCTATCTCGGTTTTTTCAAAGGCGCTTGATAATATCTCCTTGTCATACTGCATGTCTCTGTTATATGACGTCGGAAGACCTTTCATAATAGTAAGCATTGCCATTAAATTACCGTAAATGATGCCTGCCTGTCCTCTTAAAAGCTCGAGAATGTCCGGATTCTTTTTGTGGGGCATTATGCTTGAACCTGTGGTAAAAGAATCGTCGATTTTTATTACCCCGAACTCGTCACTAGAGTAAATTATAAAATCTTCTGCAAGCCTTGAAATGTTGCAAGACAATATCGATAAATCTGATAAAATTTCTATGGCAAAATCCCTACTTGAGACTGAATCAATGCTGTTTGAACTTGGTGCTAAAAAGCCAAGCTCTTTCACTACATAACTCCTGTCCAGCTCTAGCGATGTCCCGCTCAATGCACAACTTCCCAAATCAAGGGTGTCTAATCTTTTTAACGCATCTTTTATTCTTGCCTTATCCCTGTGAAAGAGTTCCATAAAAGCTAACGCGTAATGAGAAAACGATATATATTGCGCTCTTTTTAAGTGCGTATAACCATAAACAATTTTGTCTGTATTGTGTTCTGCTAGTTTAAGAAGAGCTTTTTGCAGGTCAGATAATAGCTTTAATACAATAAGACAGTTGTCTTTTGCGTACATTTTAAAATCAGTAACCACAAGATCATTTCTGGATCTGCCCGTATGAAGTTTATCGGCTAATTTTCCAATTTTCTTTTTCAATAAGTTGCTGATAGCCGTATGTATATCTTCTTCAGAAACTGAAATTTCCAAATTTCCTTTCTTTAGCTCATTTAACATTTTATTTAAGCTTGCTACAATTTTTGAGCTATCTCTTTTTGATATTATTTTTTTCTTGGCAAGCATTTTCGCATGAGCCATGCCGATTTTTATATCATATTCAGCCAATATCTGATCCGCGTCGATGCTTGAAGTATAAATTTCGACCAATGGATCAGTCTTGCTTTTAAACGCTGAACCCCAAAGTTTTTGAGTCATGCTTTTAATCTCCGTTTATTCTCCTTCGCTGGAAACTCCGGACTTTAGTTCGGAGAATATAGCTTCGGAGAAATGTTTCTCTAATAAACTTGTTTAAGAAACCCGCCATTTTATGACAGGGTAGTTCATTTAATCTTTACCTTACCGGCATACGGAAGCGCCCAGAGTCTTAAAAAACCTTTCGCTAAACTGCTGTCAAATACGTCACCTTCTCCATATGTTGCAAGCTCTTTTATGTATCCGGAATATTTTGAATTTCTTCCAGCAACAGTAATATTTCCCTTGAATAATTTTACTTTTACGTCTCCTGTAATAAATTTTTGAGTCTCATCCACAAATTTATCAAGCGCTTCTCTTAACGGTGTAAACCAAAGACCATAATAAACAAGTTCCGCATATTTAAGACTCATCATTTTTTTGAAATGCAGAGTTTCCCTGTCTAGCACAAGAGCTTCTAAGGTATTATGTGCCTTATGCAAAATAGTCGCTGCCGGATTCTCATAGATTTCTCTTGATTTTATGCCCACTAATCTATTTTCAATCAAATCACATCTGCCAATCCCATGCGTACCCCCGATTTGATTTAACATAGCTACTAGTTTTATGCTCGATAGTGTTGCCCCATTAAGTTTTACGGGTACTCCTTTTTCAAAACTAATTGTCAAACAAACTGGCTTGTTTGGTGCCGCAGCCGGACTTTTTGTAATCTGATATGCATCTTCGTCAGGTTCAACATTTTGATTTTCCAGTCTGCCGCCTTCAATACTTACACCCCATAGGTTACTATCAAGGCTGTATGGACTTTTTTTTGTAACTTCTATAGGTATATTATGCTTTTTGGCATATTTAATTTCTTCCTCTCTCGTTTTAAGTTCCCATTCCCTAACAGGTGCAATAATTTCAAGCTGTGGAGCTAATGAAGTAAATGTCGTTTCAAATCTTACCTGATCGTTGCCTTTACCAGTACATCCATGTGAGACACTGGTTGCTTTTAGTTTCAGTGCTGCTTTAACGACTCCCTTTGCAATAATTGGCCTGGATAAAGCTGTAGCAAGATAATATTCTCCTTCATACACGGCCCCTGCTTTTAAAGTTTGAAAAACATATTCTTCCAAAAAATCTTTTTTCAAATCTTCTATGATTATTCTAGAGGCTCCTGCTTTAAAAGCTCTTTCTTTTGCGTTTTTTGAACTTGAAAACTGGCCAACATCAGCCATATACGCAATAACATCGTATCCCCTAAGTTTAAGCCATTTAATAGCAACTGATGTATCAAGCCCACCTGAATATGCTAAAACAACCTTCTTTTTCATTTTTTGCTCCACTTTTTTATCTTCCTACTTTTCTGTTTTCCGTCATCCAACTTCTGTCATCGGTCTTCAGTCTTCTGACTTCTGAACTCGAACTAACCTTTAACATAACATGACAAAATTGCTTTCTGAACATGCAACCTGTTCTCGGCTTGATCAAAAACGATAGAATGCACGCCATCTATAACATCATCTGTAATTTCTTCTCCCCTATGAGCAGGCAGGCAATGCATAATTAGACATTCTTTATCAGCATATAAAACAAGATCATTATTAATTTGAAAATTTTTGAAAGCTTTTTTTCTTATCTCATTCTCATTTTCCTGCCCCATGCTTGTCCAAACATCTGTATATATAATGTTTGCATTTTTCGCGGCTTCCTCGGGTTTGTCGGTTAGAATAATTTCAGAACCATTTTTCTTTGCTTCTAAAACTGCATAATCAAAAACCTCTTTTGGCGGCTGATAACCTGCTGGGGTTGCAATATGCAAATTCAAACCTATTTTACTTGAGGCATAAAGCAAAGAATTAAGAACATTATTACCATCACCTATAAAAGCTAATTTAATTTTATCAAATGTTCCGAATTTTTCTTTTATCGTAAATATATCGCCCATTGCTTGCGCAGGATGGGAAAAATCACTTAGTCCGTTTATAACACTAATATCCGCATGCTTTGCAAGTTCAATAAGAGTATCATGTGAAAAAGTCCTTGCCACTATAGCATCTACATATCTGGAAAGTGTTTTTGCGATATCCTTTACCGATTCTCTCGCGCCCAATTTTATATCGGTGGAATCAAGATATATTGGATATCCGCCCAATTCCACAATGGCAACCTCAAAAGAAACCCGTGTTCTGTTAGATGGTTTTTCAAACACAAGCGCTACTTTTTTATCTGAAAGTGGCTTTGTTTCATTTTCTTCAGATTTAATCTTTTGCGAAAGTTCCAGAATATGGATTATCTGCTCTTTCGATAAATTTTTTAAAGATATGAAATCTTTGGAAAATTTCATTTTTTTAAAACCTCTTTTATGCTTTTTGTTAATATTGATACCGCTTTGTTGACATGCGATTTTTTGATAGACAAGGGCGGCAGCATCCTAAGTATATTCTGCTGTGTACAATTAATAAGAAGTCCTCTTTTTAAACATTCGTTAACAATGTCGGTTCCGTTTATAGAAAGCTCTACCCCTATCATCAAACCCTTGCCCCTTACTTCGGTTATAATGTCAAACTTATCCTTAAGGATATTTAATCTATCCATCAGATATGTTCCCATATTATTACAGTTATCCAATAATTTGTCTTTTTCGATTGTTTCAAATACTGCTAGCGAAGCGGCACATATTAGCGGGCTACCGCCAAATGTAGAAGCATGAGAGCCCGCATCTAAAACATTTGCGATTTCTGCCGAAGCTACCATACATCCTATCGGCACACCCCCACCTAAACTCTTTGCCAAAGTCATAACATCAGGCTCAATCCCATAATGTTTGAATGCAAACATCTTGCCGGTTCTCCCCATGCCCGTTTGAACCTCATCAAATATAAGTAAGATATTTTTTTCATTGCATAGTTTTCTTAAAGCATGTATATAGCTTGCGTCTGCGATATTAATGCCGCCCTCACCCTGAATGAGCTCTAACATTATCGCAATTGTTTTGTCGGTTATCGCTTCGTTGAGAGCGCTAAGATTATTAAACGGAACTGATTTGAAACCTTCGGGCAGAGGGTAAAAACCTTTTTTCACTTTATCCTGGCCCGTTGCTGCAATTGTCGCAATGGTTCTTCCGTGAAACGACTTATTCATTGTTATAATTTCATATCTTTTACCTTCGCCATATTTTCTTGCTAATTTTATTGCGGCTTCGTTTGCCTCTGCTCCGCTATTTGCAAAAAATACTTTTCCATAAAATGAATTCTCTATAATTGCTTTTGCTAACAGTGGCTGCTGCATGCTCATATAATTGTTCGAAACATGAAAAAGTTTTTTTGACTGATTTATTATTGCCCTTACAACCAATTTTGGCCTATGTCCAAGCCCACTTACCGCCCATCCCGGAAAGAAATCAAGATATTTTTTTCCATCCAAATCCCACACAAACGAACCCTCCCCTTTTATCAAACATATCGGCAGTTGTGTATATGTGGGCATAACATATTGTTGGTACAGCTCCATAACCTCTCTTGTATTCATTTTTTTTTCCTCAATGAGGCCATAACTTACGGAACGCAGTGAACATAAGTTATAAGGCCGAATTGATCCCGAGAACACGATGAATAAAAGTGTTCGAGGGATCTGTTTTACTCCTTATTAGGAACTATTTCAGTCCCTATACCTTTTGTAGTAAAAATTTCAAGCAGTAGTGCATGAGGCAAAAAGCAATTTACAATATGAGCTTTTTTAACACCATTATGCACGGCCTCGATACATGCGTTTACCTTTGGTATCATACCGCCTGCTATTATTTTATCTTCAATAAGCTTTTTTGCTTCCTGCCCGGTCAAAGTATGTATTAAAGAATCTTCATTCTCTATATCCTTTAAAATACCGGCAACGTTTGTCAACAAAACAAATTTTTCCGCAGATAAAGTTGCTGCAATAAAACTGGCAACATTATCAGCATTAATATTATATATTTCATTATCCTTTCCCCTGCCCAGAGGCGAAACAACAGGTATAATATCGGCGCTTATCAACTGTTTTATAATAGTTGCATCGACCGAGTCAACCGATCCGACATATCCCAAGTTTACCTCTGCTGATAGCTTTTTTGCTGTTACAATTCCACTTTGCTCGCCTGACAAACTATAAGCATTAGCGCCAAATTCTTTTATCTCTTCGACAAGCTGTTTGTTTAATTGTTGAAAGGCCTGATTTATAATTGAAACTGTTTTCTTATCGGTAACTCTCTGGCCATCTACAAATTTTGCCTCTTTTCCGGATTCCTGCATCATTCTAGTAATAAGTGGACCGCCGCCGTGGACAAGAACCGGATTCATACCTGCATAGCGCATGAAAACAATATCCTGTAAAACCTGTTTTCTTATTTCATCCTTATCAAGCGTACTACCGCCGTATTTTATTACTATCACTTTACCAAAAAACGATTTTATATAAGGCAGAGCTTCTATAAGTACATCGGATTTTTTAATCGCTGCTTCCATTTGAATCCTTTTTATCCTTTTATATACCGTGCATTTGTATTTATATATCCGTTGCTTAAATCACAAGTGTAGTATTTGCTTTTACCTTTTCCTAAATTTAAATTCACCTTAATAAAAATATCTTTTTTATCGTATAAAACATTTAATTTATTTTCATCAATATTTACGGGGACTCCATTTTGAGCAACCTTATATCTCCCTATATAAATATCAATTTTATCCTGGTCTACTTCTTCACCTGAGCTTCCTAAAGCAGCTGCAATTCTTCCGAAGTTAGGATCGTGCCCATAAAACGACGTTTTTACAAGGGGGCTGTTTGAAATGTGCTGCGCCATTCTAAAAGCGCTATCATCGCTTACTGCTCCTGTTACCACAATTTCTACAAATTTTGTCGCTCCCTCACCATCCAAAATTATTTTTTTAGAAAGATATTCTGTTATTTTTGATAAAGCTATACAAAATTTATCGAATTCAGCCGTACCTTCTTTTATTGTATTGTTTTCTGCTTGAGCATTTGCAAATAAAAAAACTGAATCGTTTGTGCTCATGTCACCATCAACTGAAATATGGTTAAAAGGTTCCGTTGCTTTTTTAATTGCCTTCTTCATTGCTTTTTTATCTATATCTGCGTCTGTCGTAATAAAACAAAGCATCGTAGCCATATTAGGTTGTATCATACCGGCGCCTTTTGCTGTTGCACCTATTCGAACGGATTTTCCCGATATTATTATTTCAGCCGCAGCTTGTTTTGTGCATTTGTCAGTAGTAAGTATCGCCTTCGCAAATTTTCTTTTGTTCTTTGACAGATTTTTGGCTAAACGCGGAATTGCTTTTTTCATTGTATCAACCGGTAAAAATTTCCCTATTACCCCTGTTGAAGCTATGAGTACATTTTTATAACTGATGCTAAGCACACTGGCCGCTTCTTTTATGACTGCTTGAGCATCAGAAATACCCTTTTTTCCAGTAAGACAGTTTGCGTTGCCGCTATTAACCAAAATTGCTTGAATTTGGTTTGCAAGATATTTTTTGCATATATATATGTGTGCTGCTTTTACTTTGTTTTGCGTAAAAACTGCTACTGCCTTACATGGTTTTTCCGAATAAAGCAAAGCAATGTCAGGTTTTCTTTTTTTAATACCGCAGTGTATACCGCTTGCTAGAAATCCTTTCGGAAAGCTGATACCGAGACCTCTGATTAATTTCATTTATAGCAATCCTTCTGTTTCGCTAATATTGCTCATAAGATTCATATTCTGAATCGCCTGCCCGCTTGCACCTTTTATAAGATTATCAATGGCAGCAACCAAAACTATCATTGAAGATTTAGGGAAAGCGTTGGCCCCGACAAAACAATTGTTTGTATAAACAACGTCTTTTATCGCAGGAAGCCTGGGGGGTTTTAAAATTTTAAGAAAGGGCTCGCCTTTGTAAGCGCCTTCTAATATTTCGTAAGCTTCATCATTTGTTAAAGGCTTGTTTAACAACATGTATATATTGGACAATATCCCTCTGGTCATGGGCACAACTGACGGGGTAAAAAAAACGTTAACATTTTCCCCGGCAAAGTTATCACACTCTTGTTGTATTTCCGACATATGCTGATGCGTCCCTATTTTATACGTTTTTGTGTTCTCATTTACCTCACAGAAGGATAGTTCAATACTTGGTTTTCGTCCCGCGCCGCTTAAACCGCTTTTTGCATCAACAATTATTCTGTCTACTATTCCTTTTTTTAAAAATGGCGCGCACGATAAAAGAATGCCTGTCGGGTAACATCCCGGGTTTGCCAAAAGCTTGGCTTTTTTTACTGCATCTCTATAGATTTCAGGCAAACCATAAACTGCTGATTTTAAATTTGCCTTATCAACGTGTTCGGTTTTATAATAATTTTTGTACACCTCAGCATCGGATATTCTGTAATCAGCACTTAAGTCTATTACTTTTAATCCCTTTTCAAGAAATTTAGGCGCGAAACGCATTGAAACAGTATGAGGCAAAGCAAGAAACACAAGTTCTGCTTTTTTTGCCACATCGTCAATATCCAGGTTATCGCAGATTAAATCTATTTTATCTTCAAAGTATGGAAAAAATTCTGAATATTTAGCGGCTTTATCAACCATCGCACTAAGAGATGTTATTTGTATTTTTGGATGATTAAGTAAAAGTTTTACTATTTCTTCACCCGTGTAACCCGTAGCTCCAACTACAGCAACTTTTAACATTTTTTGTCCTTTTTTTTGTTGATTTAAAATTTATTCAGTTCTTCTCCGTCGAAGTCTTTTTATTATAAGATAAAAGAAATTCTCTGTCAATAAATAATAAGATAAAAATATCGTCGGGTATTTGTTATTCTCAAGGTGCATTGTGTTGCTTATTTTATGCGGAACATGACGGTATGAAATAAAAAGCAACTAATTCTTGCAGTTATTGTGCGCTAGAAAAGCTTAATAAGAAAATATCGGGATAAACTTAGCGTTTTGAGAATTGGTGGCTTCTGCGTGCACGACGTTTCCCGTATTTTTTTCGCTCTTTCATACGAGGATCGCGCGTAAGAAGGCCATTCTTTTTTAAGGTAGGCCGCAATGTTTCATCGGCTTTTAGAAGTGCTCTTGCTATTCCATGAGAAAGTGCTCCGGCCTGACCGCTTGTGCCCCCGCCTGCAATGGTTGCTTTTACATTGAAGCGAGAAAGCATTTCAGTCAACACCAAAGGTCTCTTTATTAAAATTCTATGTGAAGGTCTTGTAAAATATTTTTCTAATGTTTGTTTATTTATCGTAATATTACCATCGCCCGGCACTAAAAATACCCTTGCGCTTGCATTTTTTCTTCTTCCGGTAGCATAATATTTAACTTGTTCAATCATCATAACACCTATTTTATTTGTTATATTTTAATCTCGGCGCAATTTTGCGCTACATGAGGATGTTTGTCGTCTTTGTATATTTTAAGCCTTGTTATCATTCTGCTTCCCAGCTTATTTTTTGGAAGCATGCCAGAAACGGCTAATCGTATAGCATCGGTTGGCTTTGTCTTAAGCAACTCTTCCAGACTTTTTTTCTTTAAGCCACTGGGATACCCCGAATAAGTCGTATATATTTTATCTTTTAGTTTGTTTCCTGTAACTTTTATTTTTGAAGCATTAATAACAACTACAGAATCTCCTATATCAACATGATGCGTAGTCTTAATTTTATGTTTACCGATCAAAAGAGAAGCTATCGCTGTTGAAGCTCTTCCTAATACCTTGCCTGCGACATTAACAAGATACCAAGTTCGCTTTACATCTTCCTTCTTTTCCATTTTTGTAAGTTTTTGACTCATATACACCTCAAAAAATATGTTTAATAGGCGGTGATTATATCAATATTTCCAAGAAGTGTCAATGAAATAATTTAGTTTATAGTTTAAGGTTTATAGTTTATAGAGAGTATCATCTATACCAACCTATACGTACAACTTGGTATTTGGTATATGGTACTGATAAAAACAAACTATAAACTATAGAGCCCTGTCGTAAGTTACGGGCGACATCTCCTGCCTACCGGCAGGCAGGCGCCGAAGCTAAAGGCGAAAGCGCTTTAGCGAAGGCTGATAATCTATAAACTAAAACTCTAATACCTGACCCTAACAAGACAAAGCCCCGAGGCCGGAGCGGTAGGCCCGGAAAATTTCCTATCTTTCTTAGCAAGTATTGCCTTCATACTGCCAGCCTGAAATCTGTAACGACCTATTTCAACAAGTGTTCCGGCAATATTCCTGACCATATTATATAAAAATCCGTTTGCTTCTACGGTAATATTTATAAAACTCCCCTTCTTTGATACAAATATGTTTTTTATTGTACGGATTGAGCTTCTTTCCTTTACATCTTTTGCCTGGAATGAAGAAAAATCATGCTTGCCGAGCAAAACTTTAGCTTCTTTTTCCATAAGCCCTATATCAAGCTTACCCTTATACCACCAGATATACTTTGAGCAGAAAACACAATTTGTGTCCTTATTATATATACTATATCTGTATATCTTGGACTTTGCATCAAACTGTGCATGAAAATCCTGGCTTACAAAGCTCGCGTTTCTTATAATAATGTCTCTGGGCAACTTCGCATTAAGAGCGTTTTTGATAGCTAACGGTTTTAGTTTGCTGTTGGTTTTAAAATTTGCAACCTGACACCTTGCGTGAACGCCGCTGTCAGTCCGCCCTGAACCAGTCAGTTTAACTTTTTCTTTAAGCAAGCGCTCTAATTTAGTCTCCAAAACTTGTTGTATTGACAGGGCATTTTTTTGTCTCTGCCAACCGCAGTAGTTTGTACCATCATACTCTATTACTAGTTTTATATTCTTGGTCATTCTTGGTCGGTTTGGTTTGAAGGTCTTTATGCAGTTTATAGATTATAGTTTATAGTTTGTATCTATTAATTCTGTGTAGCAAGATAAAACCACAAACTACCAACTATAAACCATAAACTATAAACTCACTTAATTAATTCTTCAGCAATCTGAATGGCATTAAGAGCTGCACCCTTACGAAGATTATCGCTTACCACCCAAAGATTAAGCCCGTTTGAAATTGAGCTGTCTTCTCTAATTCTTCCTACAAAAACGTCATCTTTAAATTGGGCATCAATAGGCATAGGGTATTTTAGATTATTAACATCATCAATTACTTTTATACCTTTAGCACTCTTAAGAATTTCAATAGCCTGATTTCTCGTTACTCTCTTTTCTGTTTCTATGTTTACACTTTCAGAATGTGCATATAAAACCGGCACCCTGACGCAAGTTGCGCTCACTGCGATAGATTCATCTTCCATGATTTTTTTAGTTTCATTTACCATTTTTATTTCTTCTTTTGTATAACCGCTTTCAGTAAAAACATCTATTTGCGGTATAAGATTAAATGCTATCTGATAAGAAAATTCTTTTATGGTTATTTTTCGTTCGTTCAAAAATTCTGATGTCTGCTGCTTTAATTCAGATATTTTCTTTTGGCCTGCCCCTGATACTGACTGGTATGTTGACACAACAATTCTTTTGATTTTTGCAATTTTATGAATGGGCCACAATGCAACAACCATTTGTATAGTTGAGCAGTTTGGATTGGCAATTATTCCTCTGTTGTTTTTTATCTGATGAGGATTTACTTCGGGTACAACCAACGGAATATCGGACTGCATCCTAAACGCACTTGAATTGTCTACGCAAATTGCACCGGCCTTCACTGCGCTTGGAAGAAATTCTAAACTTCTTGACGCACCTGCACTTGATAGCACTATGTCGATACCTGCGAAAGAACTATGCGTTAGTTGTTCTACAGGGTATTCCTTATTTTTAAATTTTATCTTTTTGCCAACTGATCTCTCCGATGCCAATAATCTTATATCAGCAATTGGAAAATTTCTTTCTTCAAGTATCTGTAAAAAAGTTACTCCCACCGCGCCTGTAGCGCCCATCACAGCAACATTATATTTATTCTTTTTCTTTAACATATTTTTCTCCAAACTATAAACTATAATCTATAAACTAACTCAAACAGCCGCAGCTACTAAATCTCCGACTTCCGAAGTGCCATAACCCATTTTACCTGCAGACAATGTTTCTAATTTGTCACGAGACACTTTTATGACAGCATTCTCAACGGCCTGTGCTGCTTTTTCTTCACCTAAGAATTCAAGCATCATACTAACAGCGCATATTGCAGCAAGAGGATTTATAACGTTTTTACCTGTATATTTTGGAGCGCTTCCGCCTATCGGCTCAAACATTGAAACACTTTCAGGATTTATGTTACCGCCCGCTGCTATTCCCATGCCTCCCTGTACCATCGCGCCCAAATCTGTTATTATATCGCCAAACATATTATCTGTTACAATAACATCAAACCATTCTGGGTTTTTTACCATCCACATACATGTTGCGTCAACATGAGCATAGTCCGCTTTTATGTCCGGGTAATCTTTAGCAACTTTATAAAAAACTCTTTCCCAAAGATCAAATGCATAAATCAAAACATTTGTCTTGCCGCACAGAGTAACCTTTTTTCTCTTGTTCCGTTTACGCGCATATTCAAAAGCAAATTTTATGCAACGTTCGACCCCTTTATATGAGTTTATGCTTTCCTGCACGGCAACCTCATCTTTGGTATTTTTTCTTAAAAAACCACCTGAGCCCGTATAGAGACCTTCAGTGTTCTCGCGAACAACTACAAAATCCACATCTTTTTCATCCTTGTCCTTTAAAGGACAAAAACGTTTATCATAAAGTTTAACCGGCCGTAAGTTTATATACTGATCTAAAGCAAAGCGCATTTTTAAAAGCACCCCCAGCTCTAGTATTCCCGGCTTTACATCAGGATGACCTACTGCACCTAAATATATCGCGTTGAATTTCTTAAGATTCTCCAAATCTTCATTTGACATTGTTTTACCTGTTTTTAAATATCGATCTCCGCTAAAATCAAATTCTTTTGTTTCGTATGTAAATCCAAATTTAGAGGATGCCTTTTTAAGAACTTTGAGCCCCTCCCGCACAACTTCAGGACCTGTTCCGTCTCCACCTATTACTGCAATTTTATACATTTTTGCCTCTCTTTTTAATTAACCTTTAGTAAGAAAAATGACAACGGACAAATTACAATACACAAACAATTAACAAATTACAAATCACAAACACGTTTGTTAATTGTATTTTGTGACTTGCAATTTGTTTGTTCATTGTAAATTGTAATTTGTTAATTTCCGTCTTCAGTCTTCTGACTTCCGTCTTCTGAACTATAAACCATAAACTATAAACTACTCTTACCAATCCAACGCATAAGTCCGCCTGCGCTTATAATTTGCTGCATAAATTCAGGATAACCGGTAAATTTGTATGTTTTATCTTTTGTAATATTTTTTAAAATTCCTTGTTCGAAATTCACTTCAATCTCATCACCGGTTTGAGCTTCTTTTGAAGCTATTGGCTGTTCTATTATCGGCAAGCCAATATTTATGCTGTTTCTGTAAAAAATTCTTGCAAAACTTTCAGCTATAACGCATGATACACCACTTGCCTTGATTGAAATGGGTGCATGCTCTCTGCTTGAACCACATCCAAAATTTTTACCGGCTACTATAATATCACCGCTTTTGACGTTTTTCACAAAATTTACATCGGCATCTTCCATACAATGCTCTGACAAATGTTTTGGGTCTATGGAATTAAGATACCGTGCCGGTATTATTTCATCCGTATTTATATCATTTCCGAATTTATGAACTCTGCCTTTTGCTATCATGTTTTATCTCTCTCTTCCAAACTATAATCTATAAACTAACTAGCGACCTAAGAACAATAGAGCATTTGAACATTAGAACTCAAGTAAAGTCTTATAGCTATCTCCTAATAACAACCTCCACCAACTATAAACTATAAACTAATCAAGCAACCTCACTAGGATGTGCTATGCGTCCTTTTATAGCTGTCGCTGCAGCAACAGCAGGCGATGCAAGATAAACTTCACTTTTTGTGTGCCCCATTCTTCCTACAAAATTTCTATTTGTTGTAGCAAGCGCCTTTTCGCCCTCCGCTAGGATACCCAAATGCCCTCCGAGGCACGGTCCGCAACTTGGAGTAGAAAATAACCCCCCTGAATTTATAAAAATTTCAGCTAGCCCTTCTTCCACTGCTTCTCTGTAAATTTCCTGCGTTGCAGGAATCACTATAAGTCTTAGACTCGAATTGATTTTTTTCCCTTTTAAAATCTTTGCAGCAATTCTTAAATCGCTTATTCTACCATTTGTGCAAGAACCTATGACAACCTGGTCTACTTTTATTTTTGATGCTTCGCTAACAGGTTTTGCATTGCTCGGAAGGTGCGGGAAAGAAACCTGCGGCTCTATTTTTGAAACATCATATTCTATAACTTCTGAATATTTACAATTGTTGTCACTTTTGTATACATGATATTTTTTGTTCTGTAATTTTGCTTTAGATTTTGTATATTTTATAGTTATTTCATCAGGCTCAATAATACCTGACTTTCCTCCTGCCTCTATTGCCATATTACACATCGAAAATCTGTCATCCATGCTAAGTTTTTTTATGGCCTCACCCGTAAACTCCATTGCCTTATAGCGAGCCCCTTCTACGCCTATCTTTCCAATGGTATATAAAATAAGGTCCTTTCCGCCAACCCATTTATTAAGCTTTCCTTTGTACTCAAATCGAATTGTTTCAGGCACGCGCAGCCAAACTTTTCCCGTAATCATTGCTGCGGCTAAATCAGTAGATCCTACACCTGTTGAAAAAGCGCCTAATGCCCCATATGTACACGTATGCGAGTCTGCTCCAATAATAAGTTCACCAGGCATAACAATGCCGAGTTCTGGTAATAACGCATGCTCTACGCCCATAGTCCCTATTTCATAATAATGCTTTAACCTATGTTTCTCAGCAAAAGTTTTCAGCATTTTTGCCTGGTTTGCGCTTTTGCAATCTTTCGCTGGAGTGAAATGATCCGGTATCAACACAACTTTGTTTTTATCAAAAACTTTTTTTGCGCCGGATTTTTCAAATTCACAAATAGCAATAGGCGCCGTTATATCATTACCAAGAGCGACATCAACATTCGCAAAAATAAAATCGCCGGGTTTTATTGATTTATTTTCCGTATGTTCTAATAAAATTTTTTCTGTAATTGTATTTTTCATATTTTATATGAATTCTAAAAACGGATGGGTACTAAACGTTTTTGGTTTTCTTCCAACTATAAACCATAATCTATAAACTGCTTTATGCGTCAACCACTGTATCTCTCGGTATCACAACAATACCGTCAGGTGTTGTAAAAAAACGCTCTTTATCTTTTTTTAGATCGTAGCCAATTTCAATGTTTTCCCTAACTTCAACGTTTTTATCCAAAATAGCTTTTTTAATTTTAGCGTTTCGTCCTATATTGACATTTTCAAACAATATTGAATCATGCACCTCAGCAAAGCTGTTTACCCTTACGTTTGGTGACAAAACAGAATGGTTTACAAAACCTCCAGAAAGAATGCATCCATCCGATATAAGAGAATCCAACGCATGACCGCGCCTTTTTTCATCAGCGAAAACAGTTTTAACTGGTGGATATTGCCCCTTGTATGTCCTTATCGGCCATTTTCTATCATAAAGGTTAAACAGAGGTGAAACGCCTGCTAATTCTATGTTACATTCATAGTAAGCACTGACGTCTCCCACATCGCGCCAGTATCGGATAAAACCGGTATTTTCATCTTTAAACGTATAACCATACACTTTGTATCCGCTTTTTACCATCATTGGAAGTATGTTCTTTCCAAAATCATGGTCTGTTTTTTCGCTTTCATAATTCTTTTTAAGAACTTCCTTCAAAACTTCTGTCCTGAATGAATAAATTCCCATAGAAATATAGCAGAACTGATCTCTTCCAGGAATGGTATGAGGATCCGGACTTTTTTCCTTAAAACCTGAAATACGCATATCTGAATCTAATTCACAAGTGCCAAAAGGCAATGATCTATCTTTCTCTATTTCTACAAGCCCAACAACTACGTCGGCATTTTTCTCCAAAGAAACATTTAACATTTTTGCGTAGTTCATCTTGTATATGTGATCGCCTGCAAGTATCAAAACATACTTTGATTGTTCGAGGTCTACCAAATCTATATTCTGATAAACTGAATCTGCTGTTCCTAAATACCAATGATCGCCCGTTCTCTGCTGCGCTGGCATAATGTCTATATATTCTCCAAGTTCTGGCTCAAAAATGTTCCAACCCTGTATAACATGCCTTTCCAAAGAACGAGATTTATATTGCGTTAAAACGTGAATACGCCTTATTCCAGAATTTATGCAGTTGCTTAATGTAAAATCTATAATTCTATAAATGCCGGCAAAAGGAACCGCCGGCTTTGCGCGGTGTATTGTCAGCGGATAAAGTCTCTCGCCCTTGCCGCCTGCCATTATAAATGTTGTAAGTTCTTTTGAATCTATCATTTTTCCTTGAGGTTAAAAAGGTGCTTTTTAGTATACAATATATTATAAAAAAATCAAAACTAAAAATTTATAAATAGAATTTAGTTTATAAATTAAAGTTTATGGTTGGGCGATAAAAAACAGGCTACTTTTTTTTAAAAGTAGCCTGTTTTGCGCTTTATATTTAAAAATATTACTTGGTATTTTTTTCGATTTCTTTTAATTGTTCATTTGGGATATGCTGTTTAATTTCATCCGGTATTGTCATCCTGGTAGGCGACACATCGCCTGCCTTGATAGATATTAATCTGTTTTCTTTTTCCATCTTGATATAATCAACAACTAGTTTTTCCCCTGCTTTTAATCCTGATACAGGAATAACTTTTGTGATTTTTGTATTAGGGCTAGTTGTAAATTTTATAGTTTCCCCAGATTCTGTTTTTAGATTCAATATAATATTATCGCTATCAGCTGCTTTTTCTAGCGATACAAAATCAGTCACTTCTGATTTATACTCCGAAACAACAACCTTTGACGCATTAGTTTGAGGCTGCTGTTTTTTATCCGTTTTTGTTTTGTCCCCTGCTGCTATCTTTGCAGCAGCTTCCATTTCTTTTTTTGTTTTGTCTGCTTCCTCCTGTTGTCTTTTTTTGTAATCAATAAGTTCATCTATTGTCATCTCGCTCGGGTATTTGCCTGTTTTTTCATCTTTGTACTCAACGGTCACCTTGGGTATGTTGACAGGTTTTTGTTCAGCTTGAGATTTCACTTGGGTTTGTTCTTGAATTGCTTTTTTGGCCGCAATATCCTTTTCGGCGGAAGAAACATCGCTAACATCCTCTGCCAACAAATAAGATATGCCCGAAAAACATAACAGTACAAACAGAACAAAAGTTATTGAATAAAATTTTTTACGCATTTCTCCTCCTTTTTTTCAAGTTATTTTTTGATTATACATCATTTGATTTACAAATGCAAGTAGGACAAAAATCTGGAGACTGGAACTTGAGGTCTGAGGTCCGAAAACGAAAGACAGAAGTTGGAAATTGATAACAAAAACTCGAAACTTTAAATCAAATACTAATCGGGGACAGCTTTAATCTTAAAAATGGGGACATGTTAAAGGTTTAAAATTGCAAACGGTACAATTGGCTTGGCAATTGCTACGAAGCTTTAGCGAAGTAGAATTGTTTAGAATTTCGATATTCGGATTTCGGATTTAAGTTGCTGAAGTTTGATTATGTTTTCTAACCTGGTTAGATCAACCAGGTTAGAAAAAAATATTAGGCTGCTTTCTCGGCTTCCGCTACTGATTGTATATAGTTATTAAGATTATTATACATATCTTGTGGTGTAATAACTGTAAAGCTTCTAAATATTGCTTCTAATATTTTCTTTTGATCTCTGTCAAGGTATGGCCCGATAAATACTATCGGCGATTGGGATTCTGTTCCATTAATGCCGACTGCCAGACAAGCAGCAAGCTTTCCGTATGGTTCAAATGAATCCGCCACTATCCTATATGTAACTTGCCCTGTTGCAACGTTAGCGGATATATTTGATTCGTTACTACCAAATACGTTTTCAACATCATTTTGATTTATAATAATTGCCAACGGTAAACCAGCATCAAAAACACTGCTACTCTTAATCTGGTCGGTAACATCAGTGGATTGAGTAATTAATTTAACTTCTACTTTACTACCGCTAAAATAACCTGACAACCTGTCAAAAACTTTGGAATCAACAGTGTATACCAATACTTTTGAAAATTGCGCTAGAGTTTTTACCTGGCCTATCATATCGCCTGAAACTGTACCATCTGCACCAACAAACATACCGCCATTAATTGCAATCTGCGGCAGCACATTTTCCTGTCTATGTTCTTCACCCATCAAAAGACCTGCTTGGTGTTCAAACAACTTTTCAAGATCTGACATAATCATAGCTTCTTTTTCAATATGTGTTTCTGCCGCTTCGGAAACTGGTTGCTTTTCAGCCGTACTTGCAACTGGTTCTTTTTCTGCTTCTTCTGTTTCTCCTGCTTTTGAAACCTCTCGAGCTGGGGTTGCCGGCCCGGCAGCAGGCTGTAAAATTTGTTTGCCAAATAACCAAGTCAGTAGACCGCCGAATATTACACCCGCTATAACAGTAGCGGCTGTCGCATAATCGCCGTTTTCAAGTGATGTTTTTGTAATTTCATAAGCATATACAAGTGTAGGAGCAACAATGACAAATACGCCTGTCAGAACGGCAATTGTTTTTGCGGAATGGCTAGGTTTACTTGTGATCGGTGATTCCGGCGCAACGGTTGATATCGGCAACATGCTTGGAGCAGGACTGCCGAACCTTGAGGCGTCTGTAGCATCTGTTACAATTTCATTAATTAACTCTGCAGCAGATGTCGTATCAGCCGAAGAGGTATAATCATACTCACCTGCAAACTGAGGTTGTTCTGCAACAGTTGTAGTAGCAGGCGTGGTAACAGTAAACATACTAGGTAGAGATATTGTCAAATTGTAACCGATTTGGCTAAGAACTCTTTTTATTTCAATCAGAGTGTTGCCGGCCGTCATAAGCTCTTCTCTTGTAGCATTGGTCATACTGCCGTCTGGAGTTCTGGATACATAATAATTTATTCTATCTTGTAAAGATTGCGCTATTTCAAGCAACATTTCACTGTGTAGTCCGGACAATTCATAACCTTTTGCAACTAATTCGTTGATTATTGAAGCTATTTCTTTTAACGCGGCGTTGATTGCATCCGAATTAGCTGTAATTGAGGTCTTTGCCAACTCTTTTAAGTTTGCTACTGCAACTGTAAGCTTTCCATTAAGAGAACTCATTTCTTCAACAACGCTGACAGAAACAAGTTCAATACCTAACAATTTTGTGAGTTCTTCTCTTAATGTTTGTAAATTTTTATTGATGCTTTCTCGGGCTTTTTCATCTGCAATTGTTGAAACAGTTTCTGCAAAACTTATCGCATCAAAGGCAGCCTTTGTTCTTGCATCTTTTTTATGAGGATGCATTTCTTCAGATAATTCAAGTTCTTGCAGAGCCTTAATTTGGTTATTAAGTTTTAGTAAGGCCGCGGTTACAAACTTTGACTTCATATTGGCTACTCTCTGTAATATTGCTTCCGAAACATAGCCCTCTGCTTCACTTGAAAGTTTATCAACCAAAGATAGTGTTTCAACGATAACGCTTAATTTAGCTTGTCTAATGTTAATGTCTGCGGTAAACGACTGGATTAAATCTAATCTGGCTAATATAATTTGGCCTACTCTTTCACTAATTTGCTCATCTGCGTTTGTAAAGCTACTAACGGCTTTTGCAATAGCGATTGCTGTATATATATCAAGCTTTTCAAACGAAATAGCTATAACTTGATCGGCTATAGTTTTGACAGAGCCTTCTCTAAACATATTTGCTCTTCTTATAACCGCAACCACGTTAATCATAGTTTTCTTTAGATTCCCCGCTGAAACTCCTGTTGAATCTATATCCTGCGCTCCAAGCGTATTTACAAATGTGCTAATCTGCGTTAAAAATTCATCCGCAATAGTTTGGGCTAAATCATTATCAAGCTTTCTTAATGCTTCTAGTTTGCTTATTAGCTCTCCCATCTTTTTGTTTATATCTTGGGCTGGCGCAATGCTTACAATAGCGGTTATTATTTCTCTTATTAATGAGGATACTTCTTCGCTTGCTTTTTCCACGGCAGCTGCTTTTATCTTCGGAGCTTCTATGGCACCTATTGCATCTGCATATTCTTTTGTAGATTCTGATTTAACAATACTCATACCGTAAATTGTAGTTAGAACATCAAGAGCAGATTTCACCTCAGATATATTAGAGTCATTTATACCACGTTTTACATAGTAATCTAATCGGTCTCTTAACTCGATTGCTATGTTCTGTAATGTCAATGCAACTTTATCTAATACAGCGTCTTTAGGCGACAGCACTTTCAGATCGGTGTATAGCTTGATTATTAATCGTAATGTTTCCGATACGTCAAGCTTACCAGCGGAAATGAGCTGAGTAAGATTATTAGACTCATCATTGAGTTTAAACTGCAGCCATTCTATGCGTTCTGATTTTTCTTTCTCCTGACTTATTGTTATGCTTTCCTTAAGAAGTTGCGTTATAAGTAACGCTTTGTTTTCCTCTCGGTTTTTTCTAAGCTTTTCTATCGTGTCTTTTAAAATCATTTCAAATCTATGCGTTCCTATTTTTTCTCGGTACAAATCATGCACATCTATTCCTGTAAAATTAGCAAAAGATTCTTTTAAGTCTCCTAATGATATGGCCTCCAGTCCTAATTGTCCTAAAATCACGTTAAGTCTTTCTGCTAGTCGGACGCTATTAAGAATTTCCAGCATGTTTTCTAAATTTAACTTGGCTTCCGGAGCCGAAAGCTTATGCGTATAGGAATCAATACGAGACTTTAATTCTTTGGCAATTTCCTGAACTCCTGATGTAAGTTCAAAAGACCTAAAATAACTTGCGGTTAAAATATCCTCGAGCAATAAAAGTAGACCGTTTATATTTTCATTAAACTTACCTGACAAGCTTAACTTAGAAATTATAGCATCCAAGGTAGAATTAATTTGTTCTTTTTCTCGCTGTGTGCTGTCTCTAAAAACCGCTTCTCTCAAAAATGCCAGAGTATTTTTAACCCTATTTATTAATTCAGCTTGTTTCTGGGTATATTCTACAGGCAAGGATTCTATTGTTTTTATAAGAGCTGCCATAACAAGCATGGCATTTCTTGCGCCTCCGTTTGCCTCTTTCGCGGTATATAAAGAAACTAGTCTATCGTCGTCAAATGTTGATAGGGCATATAGCAATCTTTCACTTATCTGTCGAATGAAAGCTGCGTCAGCTGCTTCGTCTAATCTAACACTGGCAATCTTACTTTGTAATTTGAAAATTGCATTAAGGGCTGTAAAAACATTATCCGTTTTACCAAAATAATCCAATAGGAACTTATCAATATCCTCAAGCTCTTCTTTAAAACTTACTTCCTCATCTATAACATGACGTGCAAGTTTTTCGCGTAGCATAGACATTATTTTATCAAAATTAGGCACAGTGTGGCGGTATTGCACGAGTTCCAAAGCGCTGATTACTTTGGTAAGCTCAGAATCTGTCAAATTGGATTCAGTGAGTTTGTATATTACGGAAATCAATGCTTGGGCCGCCTGTTTCTTGGCTGTCTCTTCTGTTGCCGCAGAAATAACCAAATTGACCTTGCTGACAACAATTTCTATATTATCTATAGTAACAGAATGGGCCAATATAAGAGCTAAGTTTGCAAAAAGTTCATTCTGCTTGCTTTGTATTGATAACCCGGCAGAATATTCAATAATATCAGTTAGCAATGCTATCACATCCAAACCGGTTATATCTTGCGATAAGACGCTTATTTCTATCCATAAAGCCAAAACATTAATTTTTTCTTCCTGGAGGGCTTTCTTTTCTTCTTCTTTTTCGGGCATTTTCAATTCTGACATAACATTAATCAGCGAAACCAAATTTGACAAGGCGCACTCTGCAAGCGGGTGATACTGTTGGTAAAGAGCTTGGGAATAATTCTTAAGTTCAAATAGCATTCCGACAATAACTAAAAATTCCTGGTTTATTGATTTTAGCTTGCTAATATCGGTTATGGACTTTAATACATCTATAGTGAGTTCTTCTGTCATTTTTACACCAGCTATATCTTTTATTTTAGCAACCTGAGATTCAATAATAAATACAAGCACCTTTTCCATAGATTTTTGCAGTTTTGATTTGAAAGCTGTGGTAATTATAGCATTCTTAAGTTTTTCTGCTTTGTCTATCAATGTTTTTATGGCTCCTGCGATTTCTTTTGCTTTTTCAACAGAATATTTTTCTATTTTTTCCGCTTCGGCAAGTAAAGATTCTGCTTCCTTGAATATAGATAATGAACCTTCCATATCAGTCTTTCCGAGCGCTTTAAGTATTACTGACAAAACTTCGTAAATACCGGCCAATTCAATTTGCAATGATTCGGATATGGCTTCTTTCTCACCTGAAACTTTTTTGCTTTCTATAATTTCTTTTAATACGGCTACTAGCTCGCTATAAAATTCTTCAATTTCCTTTAAATAGCTTTCTTTAAGCTGCTTTGCTCTTTCCTGCGATATTCCGGAAAGCATCGCATCAACCAATAAGAGTGTCTCTTTCAGCAAGCTTAATTCTTCTTTAGAAAGTTCGGTAAATTTTTTAGACCCTTTAACTCTCGTAGTTTTTTCAAGCAACATATTGGTTTTTTCTAAAAGAATATTTTCAAGACGCAGAGTGGCTTTTTCCAGCTCTTCCATAACGCGCTCTCTTAACCTGCTAAACTCAACTCTGTTACCTGCCTTTATTATTGAATTGATAACGGCTATAAACTGCGCGAGTTTACTGGCGTTGTCAAATTTGCCTTTCATGTCTTCTGCGCTGTCCTCAAATTTCAGCGCTTCTAGTTTTGCCATTTCTTGATTAACAAAATCAATAAACTTGTAGCTATAACCTTTCTCAAGAAGCTCTTTTATCGTATCGGATGCTTTATCTTCATCTAACCCGCTTAATTTGACCATAAGATTTACAAAACCGTTTATCCACATATCGCGTAAAGCAGGTGAAGACTTGGTCAATACCGCTAGTCTTTCTCTTTCAGTTTGTTTCTCTATCGGTTTATCGCCGGCTTCTTGAGCAATTTGTGTTGTTTTCGCGAAATCTTCAATCATAGAAGCAAGCATCGCAGAATTGAATCGGTGCTTATCCGCTAACTTCTCTAACCCTCGGAACAAACCTTTTAAAGTGAATTTTGCGAGCAGCTCATCATTTATTCCATCGTAATGTTTAAATAAGCCAGCTGCTGCGCTTGGTTTAATTATGCCTCTTTCAATTAAATTAGTTATAAATCTGGCATAAGCGTCACCTACGTTAATACTGCCGCCCATTTTATTAAGCTGATGAAGTAAATATGCTTCTACAATTATTTTTAATGCGTTTCTGTCAATGCCCATTGCTTCAAGGTCTTTATCGGAAATAAGTATCATATCGGCGACCGCCGCAAAAATAGCCCCGTCATAAACTTTGCCTTTTCCTGTATTGGACTGTACAAAAGAATTGATTTTTTTAAGTAATAATATAATAGCTCCGATAGGAGCGTTAAGTCCTGCTATTTCACCAAAAGGCATTACACCAAGTTTATCGCCTAATAATAGTTTTAATATTTCTACTTTTCTTGCTTTTATATCTGTTATCTTATCAACATCTGATGTTACTATTTTGTGAGCATCGGACGGTTTTATGCCTTGCTTTATTAGAGCTATTTCACGCAATTCGTGGTCAACGGCTTTTTTGACTTCCTCTTTCTTAGTAGGATCTTCTTTGTGCTGTTTGAGTATAATTATTGTGAATCTGCCTGTTTTTGGATTCTTTAGATTAATAGCCTGCACTCCGCCTTTTGCATTAACAAGTTTTTTCATGAATTTTGAATTCATTCCGCCTAATGTATCTACGTCAATAGTCAACAAATCAACATCTTCAGGCAATGTAATACCAAGAGTCTTTGCAGCAAAATCAGCATTTGCCTTTATCTGTTCCGGTGTTTTTTCTGTGGCTAAGCTAAGTATAAGCAACCTTACGTCTTCTCTTAATTTTTTGAATTCCTCTTCTTTTTCTGCTACGGCCTTTGCGATTTCTTCTGTTGTCTTACCCTCGGCTTTCATTTTCTCTTTTATTTTTTCTATTGCAGCCTGTTGGGTTGTACGTGCTCGCGCAAATCTGACCATTGTCATAAGAATTCTGGAATTATCACACATAGCTGCCAGCTGTAATTCCTCTTTATAGGTATGCTTAACCATAATTGACGCAAATTTTGCGTTAAGTGTGCTTTCTAGATTTTCTTCTACAAGATCAATTGCCTTCTGTTTCTTTGAATTCGGTATAGACGACATACTTTGTATGCGGCTGACTATTTCTTCTATACCATTTAACATTTCCTCCGCTGTTGTAGTTAGTCTAAAATCAGTTGCTCTGTCAGCGCCTGTGAACTCAAACACTGTATCTTCGGGCATTAGTGTTATAAGATTTCTTAACGTTACTCCGATGCTTGTCATGGCTGATAAATCACCTCTTGCGGCCGCTGCAGGTATTTCACCTGTAAGTTCTCTTTGCGCGGTAGGTAAATCATTTTTCGCAAAATCATTTATTTTGGCTATAAACTCCGCAGGAGTCAACTTAAGCCAGCTTGCTATGTCGCTTAGTGTGCTCAACCTGAGTCCTGCTTTTTCCATCTGGTATACTATTGCGCGCACAGCTTTTACTCCGTCAATTAAGGCTTTGGCATTGGGAACTTCAATATTAAGCATTGCAACCAATATATCGGCCAACTCGTTATTGATATTATTATTTTCTATAATTTTCACAAGAGCTTCGGCTGTAACTTTTTGGCCACCTTCAAGCTCAACAAGCCATAAATCTCTTATGCTATCATAAGCTCTGTTAAGCTTAACTATACTAAATATATCAAGCTTACGTATATCATCTAATTTTTCTTTATGCTCTTTGTTAAGCGGCTTTAATGAGCCTATGCTAAGCACATCTGGTGTCGTGCCATTATCCTGCACCCATCTAAGCAGCATATCTTCGCTTATATCCGCACCGATAATGTCAAGCACCTGTTGTATAGAAACATTATTTCGCATCGCGATGTTTTTAATCGCTTCGTAGGTAAGCTGTTCTCCTGACTTAATACCTGATACCGCTATCTTATCTTGTAAATCCTTCATTTTCGCGGCTTCGCTTGACAGGGCGGGTATCGCGGAAATTATGGATATGAAATCATTTATGTCCATTTGCGTTAATAAGAAAGGCAGCAACTGTTCTGGCAATACATCCATTAGAGCGGCTAATTCTTTTGTCTTCGGATTTTTCTCAAGCGCAGTCTTGAGATTAGCTTTAATTGTTGCATCGCTTTTTGCCGCATCTATAACTTTAGGCACTAAGTCACGCTGTATATCAGATAACTCGCCTTCTCTGCTCAATGCCATTACAATATTCATAATAGCATCTCTATCCTTATCATTCATAGATGAAGCAAAATTACTATTTATCAGGGTTGCGATAATCTCTGCTCTGCCCTTTGGCGAGGTTAATTTCTCAAATACTTCTGACAATGTAAGTTTCGCTATGGCTTTTTCTACTTTACTTACACTTATAGGTTTATTAAGAGCACTGCTTGTAAATACACTTGTCAGAGTCCTTAGGCCTGCTGTAATTGTTTCTATTTCAACTACACTAACCTGAGGTATAAATACTCTAAGAGCTGTAGCAAAATCAACTCCGTCATCATCCATTAATGCCTGCACATCGCCTACTACTAAACCTTTTTCCTGGTGACTTGCCAAACCGGTAGTTACTTTGGCAAATCTCTCAGCTCTTTCCTGTACAACGGCGTTGCCGCTTATAGAAATACGCTGTAGTATTTCCGGCATAAAATTAAATCCTGACTTAGCTCGTTGCGCAAGATTACTAAAGGTTACAAGATTCTTTAAAAAGTCAGGGTAGCTTGTTATTTCTAAGCCCCTTGTCAGGAATGTAAACATTGATATAAGTTTTGCAATGTTCTGCACACCATCCTGGCTTATCATTGACACCGATAGTCCATTTTGTAAAAGTGCATTAAAGAATGCTATTATCGGTGAATCGCCTATTGCAATACCATTTATGTTTAACACTTGTATTAATACGTCTTCAGGCGGCAGCCAGACTGAAAGCATTCTGTATTTATTTAGTATGTCCTGAACCTTCGTTCTATCTGCTATATTACCGCTTGCATCAATGGCTCCATTACGCTTCATTATATCCAACAGGCCTCTTCGCTCATTAGAGTTCGGCTCCACTTTTGCCTTGTCCATTGCGCTGTCTACGGTATCGGCCTGCTCTACTGTTATCTGCTGGGCTGATGATACACGCGGCAGACTTGAGCGTGTTGCATATTTTGGTAAATCGCTTACTCTTAACACTTGAGCTAACATAGTCGCTAAATCTGCTAAGTTATCTACACCAAACATATTCTGACCCTTGGTTCTTGCCGCGCCTTCACCAAGCAAGCTGAATTTAAACGACGCGCTTTGCTCTATGCAATTATCCAAAATTTGTTTATTACCTTCTGAGAGGCTGTCGTAAAATTCTGGGTCACTTCGTAAAGATTCCAAGAAAGCCAAAGTATCCATAAACATCTTGTTAAGGTATTCGGCTGAAGTAAGCGAAGTCTGGCCTGAATTGTTCCAGCTCATACCTGAACTATTCCACCATTGAAGAATCTTGTTCTTAATCATTTCTGCTTCTCCCGAAGGTCTTAACGCTGCGGCACCCGCCATACCAAGCCTGCTTCCTAACGCCGCGCCAAAACCACCCAGCATTGCGCTGCCAGGAGCCATACCAGCTAATGAGCCTAACTGTAAATCAGCCATACTCTGCGGGCCTATTGCAGCAGCAAGCAATCTCAGCAATAAGTTAGTTGGAACGTTTCGTATAGCTTCCCCTGCCATCTGCAAATTGCTCTCTCTAACTTTTATTTCTTCATTGGTCATTAAAATTGTCAGTAATTCCTGCATTGTTATATTAGTTTTTGCGCCTATGACATAAACTTGTCTGTCATTAAACTCTCTTGCTCCTCCGTTGAATGTATATCCTCTCATTCTTCCCCAGCCCTGCAGGGCGGTTGAGAGAACTGTATCTAAACCAAGAATATCCACAAACTTAACATTTTTAGCAAGATCAAGTTGTGACTGTGACGTTAATTGATTGTTTTCTGCTCCGACATTTAAATCCATACCAAAGTTATCGCCAGAGTGCGGCAATAAAATAGTGAGTGTATCATTAAGATTATTATTCTTTCTGAAATTTTCAGTAAGGCGGATTTTTACCTGTTTTTCATAATCCAACTCACCCTGTTTTGTAATTGCACCTGTCGCCGTGTCAAATGTATATAACACCCACGTATCGTTTTGTTCGTGCACTACAAGTTCTATCTTTTTGTGCGTAGACTGCGCAACACTTGCAATCTTGCCTTTTACCATTGCTTCAAACGCAGGCCTTGCAAGCATCGGATCAGAAGTAATAAATACTAAATGCTGGCTTAATGAATCTGATATTTGTTCGTTCGCTATACCAAAAGCATCATTTACTCCTTTAATTCTATTAATTATTGCGGCGCCCTTATATTTGTCTTTAACATCATCTGTTTGAATACCAAACACTCTCGCCAAGTATGTTTCTATAGTTCCAATTAAGGATGCATCCACATATTTAATAACAGCTTTCAAAGAGGCGCTTCTGTCAACTTCAATACCGAGCATAGTCATCATACCTGTTATAAGAGAGAAAGTTCCTGTCATTGCTATTATGCTCGAACCATTCTGCATGGCCGAGGTCAAGAATTGCATATAGGTCGCCTGCGTTGATTCGGGGCTTATTGTTACTTTATCCAATGCGCCTTCTCTTCCCTCTACTTTTCTTACGCCAAAATGATTTTTAATTGCCGCATCATACATTTCGGAGAACTGTTTGTTCGGAGATATGTTGCTGAAATCTGACGGCTTTGCTTTAAAGAAACCTTCGGCTTCATCCTGCAAAATGTGATAGTCGTGGCCTTCTGCTTGAGTATTAAACTGGGCTAACGTGCTCATTACCGCCATAATCGGTAAAAGTTTTGTATTTTCTTGAGAAATTTCATTTGCTGTCAGACGGGACGCGACTTGTTCCACTGTTAATGTAGCATCTTCCAAGCCATATTCACTTCTTTGGCCGCTTTCATTCAAGAGATAATTTGCCAAAGCGTAGAATATTGCGTGCTCAAATGTTGGTTGTATGTCTTTTGATTTCATTAAAAGCGAGCGGAAGCTTATATATGCAATATTTCTGTTTAACGTGCTCTTTATATCGGCCAATGATTGCGATATATCCAAAGCAGGTTGGTTGACTCCGTTAAATAGTTTGATTTGGCCGTCTTTTCGGCGCATTTCTCTATTTATAAACTTAATGAAATCAGGTATTGCTAAGTTACCCTTTTCAATAAGTTTTTGAGCGACTTGTTCATCGGACAATTTTTCACTAAGTATGCTATTAATTTCCTGATTGTCTAAGTTAACCCCGTTGTTAGCCAAATATATCAAAGCAAGCGCAGTCATAGTACGGCTGCTTATAAACTGTTGCACAACGTTTACAGCGCCGATGACCTGTTTATCAAGCGGTCTTTCGTTGCCTAAGTTTCGTATGTATGTTTCGCCGTATATAGTGTGAATTTCATCCTGGACAATTTGCGTATTCCTGTTTAATAAATTTAACGTTACGTTGGCCGCTGGAGAAAATCTTGCCAAGTCTGTCAAAAATCCCATTGTTGATGAATATGTAAAAATTATCTGCGCTCCGGATATCACGCTTGCGCCGGCATCTTTGCTATTAAGACTTGCCAAACTTAAATTATTTATACCCTGCGGTGTTTTTTCACCTATATTTTCTACAAAAGCGGATATTTTTATACCTAATGCATTATACATATCAATAACGCTACTTGCCGTAGAACCACTGCTTATCCCAAGGGCTTCCCACATCTTTTGCTCGTTGGATAAAATTATTACTGACCTTGTATTTCCTCTTAGGATACCGGTTAGTGCTGCAAGATGTATCAATACTGATGTTTTCCCTACCCCTGTTAAAATTTCATAACCTCTTGTTGAACCTTCTTTGCTTAAGAATTGTAATAAGAAAGTGATCTGCTCTCTCTCGTGTTGATCAAGAAATTTGTTTAAAGCCGCCTGATATGAATGCATAAAATCCTTCACAATGGCTAATTGTTTCGCAAGCTGTGGAGTTACTGTTACACCGTCTTTAATTTTAACTGTCGCGGAACCATCAATATCCCTTATGTATTCAAAGAGGTCAGGGTCAAACCCTTGTAGAATATCTTTTATTTCCTGACCGTTGTTTTCTGTGCGGCATCTTTCCTGAAGTTGTTGTATTGTCAGAATCTGGCCTGGCATTGCTATTCTACCGTGCACAAAAGAAACATTATTATTCGGGTTTTCTCTTCCAAACATAAATTTGTTCCATAATCCTGTAAACATAGAATCTACCGTTGGTGTCAACTTAGTAATTTTAACGGTTTCGCCTTGTTTTGTGCTATCAACGGCTTCAATGCGTGTTACATTGACAAATGTAGCTATGCGCCTGCCTGCATCTTCGCTTATAATAATTGCATTAAAAGCGCCGCCATTTTCCATTGCATAAGCTTTTGGATCTGTAATCGTTTTATACGAATGAGTTTGTCTATCAAAAACTTGCAGTTCCTGACCGCGTGTTAAAAGAAGCACTACTGTATCATGAGCGGCTCTAAAACCAAGGGCCTGGCCTATTTCTGTTGAAGATATACCCGCCTCTGCTAAAACCATTGTATCGCTTGCAAGCGCGCTTAAATCTATACCGGCATTTGTAAAAATATTTCTAACGGCCTCTATGGATAGGCCTGTTCTGTGTGAAATTTCTTCTAAGGACAACATATCTGATAAAATCGGCATACTAATTGTCTCGCCGCCGGATAAACTGCGGAAAGATTGAGCAAAAGCAAAATTTGAAAATACATTCAGACTTGCCATAAGTCTGTAAATTGGGTTGGTTAGTATCTGCGAATTGACAAGGTTATTTGTTCGGATAAACACAAAAAGTTCGCCGACTGTTATATTAAAGTCTGGACTGCTTATCAGAGCTTCTGCTCGTGCTTCATCTATAAGATGCCCGTCAATAAGTCTATTGAGTGCTTGTCTTAAATTTGTTTCGGGCAGTTGATTTATTTTCGTATTTAAACCAAACGCGGTATTTGTCATCAGATCTATACCGAAGAATCCGGCAGCACCAACACGGTCAAAATTATAACCAAACATTCTTAAGAAAATTCCAACGCTTACTGAGCCAATAACTATGCGGCTAAAAACTGCATTTAGATTTACTCCTTCGCCCATAAGTACACCAAGTTCAGTATCAAGGGTAAACAAAGGATGTGCTGCCAAGTCGACTCCCAAATAATCAGCTGCGCTTGTAATATCAGTAATGTTTAATCCTATGCTATTTAAAAATTCTCTTACTGTTATGTGCTCTATCGTCTGCATACCTAACACAGCAACGATATGACCTAATGTAATTGAATCAACACCCATCGCACGTAGTTTAAATATCGCAAATTGCAGCAGCGGAACGTTTAATCTTTGCAGTAATTCAACATTTGTAAGTCCTATTTTTGCCGCAAAGGACTGCAATGGCGCAAGAAGACTTATAGCAAAAGACGGCTGCATATTTATACTGCTTGCAAAAGATGCAAGTGTAATATTGGGGTCACGGTTGTTTTCTATTAATAAATCTACTGTCACAAATGGGCTTGTTCCCTTTAAGAAAGAACCTATCTGCTGTGGTGTCCAAGAGCCCATATCGCGCAAATTAATACCCGGAGTTAAATGAATGCCGAGAGCAACTTCTATCTTTGATATAGCCGCTTGTTCTGTGCAATGATAGGCCTGCATAACAAGAGTAACAGCATCAACGCCGCCAAATAAATTCATATGCGCACCTATATTTATAAGAGCACAGAGTATCTCTGCGGTAGCAGAACCCTGCAGTCCTGTTTCAACATAATTCACGCCTAAGATTTCATTTATGGCTTGTATATTGAAACCGCTTCCAAAATCCATTAATTGACCTATGCTTATATATCCAGACAGCGTCATTAATGACTGAAGACTTAAGCTTGATAATGATATAGCACCAGTTACTGCCAAAATTGTAGTTGTGGAAGGCAATGAAGAAAGTTGCATATTTAAATCAAAAGGTGTTAGCTCTGTATCTATTCCAAAGAATCGAGCTCCTGCTTCCATTGCATCAACATCGTTCATCTTAGGGTTAATAACGCCTATTAAAGTAAGAAATTGGCCGACTGTCATATTTGAAAATACTTCCAAAACTGCCTGGAAGGTAATTGTGTCATATCCTCTGGCTCTAAAGAAATCGCCTATGGTTTGTATGCCGAATTGTCCAAATGTAGAGCCAGGGTCTACGCTTTCACCTTGGCCTTGATGCATTTCAAAAACCATATTTAATGAAGTTCCTCTTGAAACATTATTTGCTCCGCCGCCTGGGAACAGAATTTCAACTAAATATTCAGCAACAGCAGGAGACACTCCCATTTTTTGCAGTACTATAGACGCAACATGCTCTCTTACGCCTTCATCAAGTATCATATCGGCAACTGTGCCTGCCTGCGCGCCATAGTGTTGAGCGATTACTTTAGAGCCCATCTCTCCCAATTGACGGAAACCAGGTAGCGAGAGAACCAATGGGAATAATGGCTCAAGGAAGAACATTCCGAGCGAGAATTTAGCGCCTTCTTTAAGAGTATCTGCCAAACTACCTTGGCCAAAACTACCAAAAACAAAGTAAAGAATTTTGCCTGCGGTTGTATCTTTATCTAAACTAATTAACGTGTCGCCCATTATTCTTCCAAATGCCCAGAGCTCCACCATAACAAATTCTATTTTTGCGAATGTAGTAAGCAAGTTTAATAACTGACCTCCCACAGTTACCCAACTAAATTTTACAGTTTGCGCTAGAATATCGAAACCAAATAACTTAGTTATCTGATTTATTAAATTGGGCACCGCTTTTGTAATTGTATTGCCAAATGGTTTGAGAGTAAGGAAGTTTGCTATATTTTTCCAGGTAACCTGTGACACGGCCGTCGCAAAAGACCTGCCGAATGTCTGCGCGAACGAATATTTAAAAACACTAAACAAACTGCCTGAGAGCTTGCCGGTTATTTCGTTAAATGAACTTAGATACGCTTCCTTAAAAGATGTTGCAAATCTATTTATTAGACCGTGTTCCATTGAGAAACCGCCAAGGCCCGCATAGCCAAGCGTCAAAACAACCGCTAACAATATTCCCCAACCACTAGCCAGCCATTGACCCACAGCAGTTCCGTTATTGAAACTCTCCATACCGCTAAGCATAATACTATTAAAATAAAGACCTCCACCCAACATTGCGAAAGCTCTAAATGTCTGTAAAGCTCCTGTGAAAACTTTAGCAAAAAATCCTGTCGCGGTGCCTATTTTACCTATAAGTGCGGCAAAAGGAGCGGCAAAAATTTGGCCGCCAAACTGGAATGATTTCCAACTTATAGCAAGCTGGCTAAACCAATATAAAGCTGTAGCAAATTCTTTAAAGCCACCTGCTGGTAAATTGTTTACATATAATCCAAATCCTGTGAAAAATCTCTGGGATAGACCTAGCACTACTAAGCCGCTTATAAGCGTTGCTGTCTTTACTGTCATTGATATGCCAAAGAATGTTATCATAGATGTTGCAGAAAGACCTGTAGCGCCGCCCCAAACAGGCGTTGTAGCTAAACCTGTTCCTGACACAACCAATGCCGCAACCAACACAACTGCTCCCGCAACTGTGAATATATCTGTTGCTCTACCATAACCTGTATAACCAAATTCATACGCACTGTTTCGTAACGCTGATAATCTTCCAAAAACTTCTTTTGGAGCAAAGAACATAAGGAAAAAATCTACAACTGCTCTTACACCCGATAATCCTGCGTTAATTAAAGTATCTCCTATCCCTTCTAAGGATCCATTGTTGATAAATAATATGTATATTAAGGCTGCTCCCGGCGCTAAGGCACAAGCCACAAAATCTAATAAATCTGAACGAAAATCCATACCAGCTACATCTCCCAACCAATTGCTTGTCCCGTGTAAAAAGTCATACATAATATGGGTGAATGTAAAATCTCCAAAATTCATATATTCGTTACTGTTGCCGAAAACAAAGCAATTAATAAGTGCTAAAGGAGCAACAAGCCAGCCTCCTAGATTATTAAAACCATATACTAAACCTAGCAACCCATCCAATGCAACATTACCAACATCACTTACTACACCCCAGAATCCGTAGAAGATTTTATTGTCGTAGGTAGGATATCCATCTGCATTTATTATTGTAAATCTTGTAGGGCCTTCTTCACCCATTTGCATAATACTAAAACCGCCTCCTGCTGTTTGTCTATACAGTGTACCTTCAGCATCAAAATATCTTGTAACTTCTCCGTTTGTAAAACCTAAATAAATAGCTCTGCCGTCAGGTGTAATAATTGAAACATAACCTGTAAATTTTTCGCCGTTTTTCTGCGCGGTTACTTGTGTAAAAATATCACTAAGAGTCGTCGCCTTATCTAAACCGGATATGGTCACGCCTTGCATTTCAGCTGTGGCAGTCCTTATATCTGCATAACCCCATTTACCAGTATCTTTTATATACAAGAAACTATCTTGCGTTGGTGTTTTTCCTGAATTTTCAGATAGTACAAAAAGATTTCTTAATGCTGAAGCAAATTCTGAAGGCGTGCTTGAATATATGGGTCTTTCCTCTGTGCGATTAACTCCGAACTCAAGTGCCATACCCTCTACTAAAACAGGTTCAATAGTTTGATAACCTACTATTTCTCTTCTTGCCACTATTTCTGCAATCTGCTCCGGTGTAGCTTGTATTACAAGCTTGCCGTTTTCAAGTTTTATAAAAGCGCCGTTTTCATCGCGGTATTCTCCGTTGGCATTTAAAACATTGATTATGGCCCGAACTGAATCCACTGGCATCATAATCTGTTTGCCATTAACAACTAAATTAACAAATCCTAAAGACATATATTTAAACTCACCTGCGTTATTTTTAAAATAACCAAGGTAATAGTTTATTTTTAAACCATTTCCACCAGTTGTTTCTAATATACCAAATGCATGTACGCCGTATGTATCCAAAACACCTTTGAAGAATGCTTCAGCTGTTTGAGGTGTAAGGCCTAATTTACCAAGGTCACCCATGACCGTATTAATGTAAGACCACTGACCATTCTGCTGGACATATCCGGCTAACATGTTGAATGTGATGCCATTGAGTTGCAATCCTTCAAACATACCAAATGCATGTACGCCGTATGTAGCTAATACACCTGCAAAGAATGCCTGGGCTGTTTGAGGTGTGAGACCTAATTTACCAAGGTCACCCATGACCATATTAATGTAAGACCACTGACCATTCTGCTGGACATAT